>Ga0209367_1006839_pt1 | contig 15732 bp, 11 predicted proteins | sample WorMetLIZISLAND2_FD_187412 | JGI IMG/M metagenome (GOLD analysis project Ga0209367, IMG submission 187412) | Marine gutless worms symbiont microbial communities from Max Planck institute for Marine Microbiology, Germany - Olavius geniculatus... ... | reverse complement strand
AGCAATTCGTAATGTTCACATTAACATTCACATCAGTTCAGTTCAGTTAGGCTACTAGTAGGGCCTAGTGTCAGTTGGTGCGTTGCGTTAATACGAATATTTGTACAGCATACGGACAAGAAAGTCACTATCGTTTAGAAATTTAGTTTTATTAATCAGAGTCATTGAGTGAGAGCGTGCTCGAAGCTGATATGGTATGTCAGTCTTTTGAGGCAAGTATGGCTGCAGGACGTGGTTAGAGTTAGTTTTCACACGGTGAAAAAAGCATGTAATGCTTCGCGCGTCTTAGCTATCGTCGACGCGTCCGCCCTGTCTGTCTGTCCGTCAGTCACGCTGTACGATTGTATCAAAAAGCTGCAAGCTATAAGATTACGAAATCTTCATCGTCGGCTGCCACAAATTAGCCTTTGGACCTACTTCCAGGATCCGTAAAGCTTTTCCAGAAATTCCACAAGGGTCATCCCGATCGAGTGCGTTTATACTTGAGTAGGGTGCGAAACATTGGCGATTTTGAGTCAAATATAAGTCGCTATATCTCGGAAACGGTGCAAGTTGGCCGAGTTTACTATTGCTTACTAATAGGAAGTCCCATAAGCTTTTTCGATTTACACAAAAATCAATGACTTTGAACGACCTTGAAACCTAAAAATAGAGGGTTTGAGGTCAATTGTTCCATGCCTAGGTTGACTCACGGGTTTGCTAAACAGAAATTAACTCAATCTCTCGGATTAACCTCGCGCACATTGTTCCACGCCAAATTTTGGCGTAAAGCAAAGCGCCACGTGTTAACCTGGATAATTCCCCGAGTTTCGAGTTAATTTCGTGGTCAACCGTATAACCCGTTTATGGAACAGTCTACCCTTGGTGATTTTTAGCGTCTTTAGAAATCTATAGGCTCCGGCACACATATCGAAAATAAATTGCGCCGAAGGCAACATGCGTAAGTTATGAAATTTTTAGCATTAGGCCTAAACAAAGATTTGACAGTTTAGGCCTAAGTATCAACCCCTAGGTTTAAGCAGACTTTCATCACTTTCACCGTGGGTATCACACATTCAAATGCCAACTATGGAATCGACTTCGACGTGATTTAATGGAGATCATTCACAAGGTATAGCAAAATAGTAATTTACTGTCGTATTTTGCAAAATTTTAAGCAACCACATATGAATCTTCTGACGGAACTTGACAATTTCTCGCTTGACTCGCTGAGCGAGAAAAGCGAGCGAGATTTACCTACGAGCGAGCGAGAAAACGGTTGGTGAGTCGCTTACAGGACTACCGTTATCACAAGTTTTTGGCACGTCTGTCCATCTGTCATCGTCTTCGTCGTGTAGGCTACTGTGGCTAACGTTCACTGTATAAGTTTACGTCGTAACCTGGTAAGCGATGGTATGTGTTAAATACAGCGATGACGAGTTCCTACAGGCTGTCGATATAGTAACTACAGTAGCCTATGTCTGCAGCGGTTCGTGTATTTTGTGTAACGTGTTTTGACTTTTGAGGATAGCGCTGTTTACGCCACTGGTGCGATACTCTATGCGTTAAAATGACTTTTTGATTTGTGAACTGGGCACTAGTTTTCGCAAAAAAAGTTGAGTGACTATACAGTTCTGCCGAGTGCCGTCATAATACACAGCTCAAATCAAATGCTGCTGCATAGTGCGTATGAAATTAATGACAAAACAAATTTTTCACGACGGTGTACAATAATTCACAGTTTTCACATAGGCCTACACTGTTTCATCAGTTTTTAAGACACTATCGATTTAAGCACAGCAAACGCACGTACGCTCCAAAGTTCAAAGCACATGTACAATATTATTTTACATTACACAAAATATGCAGGGTCTATAGCCTACATTACGATATTCTGACAGGCTTGTTACCAATCTGCCGATTAGAACGTCTATAACAAACATAGGCCTACAGGCATTGCATACGCTGCCGAGTCACGTAATTCGCTGTCGCTCGAAAGCTCTATTTTGCCTATTTGCTATTTTAGACAATGCATAGACCTATTCGTCGACTAAGTTAAATTCGTCATATAACGCAAAAACGTTTTTAATGTTTTGGATTTTTGTCTCACGCAGCCTAACCATGCAACGTAAACTTAAACATTTCTGCAAACATACTTTTTAGCGCAGAATATCTTTGCAAATATTTCGGTTGCGGTCATTTGTAAAATAAAACAACACAGATAAAACATGTTCAAAACGTTTTGGTTTCACAGAAGTCGATGTTGTTCGATCCCTTACCATAGACTCACACTTATCTATTATGATGCGCGCACAGATAAAATAAAATTATTAAAAAAGTTACAATAAGATAAAACTATTGCAGAAGACGGTCGCCGTCGACTGTTTATCATCGCAGAGCAGAATGTGGTGCTGAAAATTTGCAGAGAATGTCCATCTTTGCAGGAATTCACCTCTGTTTCACTCTATTGTAGGCCTACTTTGTTTTATTTTAGGCTACTGCAGATGTGCGCGCCCCATCAGAGATGCTAGTCCAGTAGCGAAGACGCTGACTGGTAAGGCAGATCGTGCGGCATCGGACCGGTGCATGCATGTTCAGCGACGTCTAGAACTCCGTGGCTCTCTGGTCCTCGGTGGACGGTTGCTGACGCAGGCGAACCACCTTCACTTTGCGTCCTGTTGTCGACTGCAGCATGTCGCCTCCACCGCCCCCGTTCACTGCTGCATCTGTATACATCGCCAAAATCAACTCAGTTTTCTGTCCATCCGGGGTAAGTAAATCGAGTACTGGCCTTTCTGGCTGGGGCTGAGGCGTGGTGCGTTCACGTGTGTCGGGTGGCACATAACACTGCGTGATCCCATACGGCAGGTGACGTTCCGTAGCTTTGAGTTTTGTTTCCCATAAAAGTTATGCGTCGTATCCTTTATCCTTACACCGCAATATAGCGTCGACGATTACTACTAATAGGCCGAATTACCGATTTTGCCCGTCCGTCCGTCCGTCCGTGCGTCTGTGTTCCCTGTACCGGTCTCTAGCTCAAAAACAAAACGGCGTAGAAAAACATAGGCGTAGGAGCCGGGGGCAAAAGGGGGTAGTTGTTCCCCCCAGATTCGGGCAAAACGCCGTAAAACTTCAGGTAAAACGGAGGAAAATTTGGACAAATATCTAATTTTAAAAAAATACAGGACAAAAAAGCAAAAAAATTGTCCAACGAGTATATTGCAGAGCCGCTGCAAACTGAACAAAAATTTCTTAAATCTCAAATTTGAAGCCTCCGATTGCAGGACTCTTTGAACCTAGAAGGTCGAAACTCATACAGTACGTTTTATGCTAAAAATTTTATACGCAGGTTGTCTTGGTCTATCTACATTCTCCAGCCATGTCGTCGCTCGCAATTCACTCCTAAAATGTGCGCCGCAGCGGGAAAATCGAAAAAATCACTAAAACGTTCTTACATTGAAGATTCAAAGTCGTTTAAAGTCATCAACGTTAATATTCCTTGAAAGCCTGTCAGCAGTTCTTGTTACGGCAAGCCTCAAGTCTATGTCTATCTGAAACCGTTTTCACGCTAGACGAACCAACAGCGGTAAAATAACGACTTTTAGGGGGTACCCGTCTTTGACGCCCGTTGAAATCTACGTTTAATACTGAAAATTTTGTATACAAATTGTTCTGGTTCAACTTTAGTGATTTGGCGAAATTCATTCTTAAAGTAGGGTCACAGCCCGAAATCGCAAAAACGAAAGTCAATTAATTTTTTGGCGTCAACTTAGTGTGTTTGGATGCATTTTGACACTATTTTGAGAAGAAAATTAGCTTAAAGTTCCACATTAGATAATCGCCATTTCTGGTCTCCCATTTCTCCCTGTGCCCCGCTATGGCCACGCCATGATTAAAAATATTTGCAGGGCCGGAGAGGGGCCCCGACAGCGGACCGCTAAATTTGTAGACAGTTGCGGTCTGCCAAGTGCCAATTCTGCATACAACAGTTCAATTTCTTTCTGCTCGATTCGCTCGCAGGTTATCTGTACTTCCATTTTAAAATTTGTTCTGCCGCCCTTGTTTGCTGTTATTATTTAGGTCATAAAGATTGCAGTACAAAAATAGCTAAAATAAAGTCAATATTGAAGGAGGGGCCCTCAGTTGCTCTCAAGTTTCAGGTCCTGAAGGGACTATGATCCAGTTCTGAATATTCGGGCAAGTTGCCTTTTTTGCCCCCTTAAACGAAAAAGCCCCCTACGCCTATGTAAAAAAACCACAATTAGTCTAAATGTTCCCCATGACACAAGTAATCGGCGCGCCAATTTTTTGCCTAAAAGGACAACGATCAAAGTCACCGGACGTCAAAAGCTATCAGAAAATGTCGCATAATTATAATTGCGTATGTTTGCTTGCAACTCGCGGCACCGCGACACGGCTATTTTACAGTGGCTGTGCTTATACCCGATGAAGGCAGGCTGGACTCGTTGTAAGGCACAGCAGGATGTGTCGACACGTCTTGCTGTGGCGGCAGACTGGGTCCGCCGGATACCAATTGAATCCTTCTCGGCTGCTGAGACTGCGGCTGTCGGCGCGGCGAAGGCGAAGAACGAGCTGTCGCACACACACACACACACACATACGCCAACTATGGAGGTGGCTTGCTGGTGTAACGGTTAGCACGTTGCACTTGCGATCGTGAGCTGGGTTGTTGGTTCGACTTCCGGTCGGGCCGCAATCAAGTGGTTACTATACCTGGATGGGTGACTGTCTGCTGAGATGCGAATCATCTCGGTATATAACCAACACCAAGGTCAACTCAACCTTCTATCCCTCCGAGGTAAGCAAAACGAGTACTGGCCTGTACGTCTGGCTGGAGCGGAAACAGAACGCGTTCACCTATATCGGGTGGCAGGTAACACTGTGTGGCAGGTGACGCTTCGTAGCTCTGACATAGGTTTCCTACGAAAAGCTGTACCATTTAACCATTGAAAATTTAAATGTCAGGTTGCGGTTTAGATCTCACCCCCGATCATTTGCAAGCAACGTTGCTAACCTACTGTGTGCTCAAACCAACTCAGCCTCCTACTTTCAGTAGTCCGTGAGACGAAAAATAAGTATAATAACTTACGATTTGGTGTAGCTGATAGACTTTTAATTTTCTGATTCAAGTCGCTACCAAAATCTAATCACCAGTTATGCGTTTTTAGAGCTGTAAAAAATTAATGCGTCTGTACTTTTGCGGTCCAGACTTAAACCGAAATTCCGCTGGGAAAGCTTGTGACACTCCCCAGACAACGTAGCTGCATTGCAACGAGGGGAGAGAGGAAAGATGAAAACAGCAGGAAAGGCAAAGGAAATGGAAAGAAAAAAGTGCAAAAGAGGACAGAGTGGACCGGATCGACCCACGAAAACATCTTGGCTATGGCCTTGAACATATAAGTAAGTAAGTAATCAGACGAAAAAGTAGGCTTAAATAAAATGAGGCTGCAGGGTGGCGCTACCTGGCGGCGGAGTCGCGGCCTCATCGCCACTGCCTCCAGTCAAGTGTTGCAGCATGCGGAACGAGCGTGAAGGGATGTGTCCGCCGGTGTAACGTATTGACGTCTGGTCGTACTCTCCAACGTCCGACCCCGCCCCCGCCGAGTCCTCTGCACAGCGCCACGCACACACTAGCAGCGATCAGAGATCTCGACCCTCCCCGGCAACAGTGCTGCCGCCTAGTCAGTATGACGAGTTACCTGACCGGCTCCTAATCGTCCAGAAATTCGTCAAAACTCTGGCTACTTCTCACCCTCTGGCCTTTGAATCTGGACTTGAAAATCACAGATCAAGATCCTAAAACAGATCGCCACCAGAATTTGGTCACTTTCTCTTTTGGTCATGTCCGATACGTCCATAAAATTTTATTAGAGTCCGTTCGTAATTTTCCGAATAATTCAGCTAACAAAAATCGAACGAACCAAAAACGCAGCCTCCTTTTTGGATTCGTTGCGGCAGACCTCCACCCAGATTGATATCATATACCGGAGTAACTAATCATAAAAAACAACAACGTATTAAGCGAACGTATAACCATAATTTATCACTAAAGACGCTGGCACACGTACAGTAAAATAAAAATGAAACGCGATAAACAGCAATCAAACAACTTATTGCGTTGCGTTGCAGTACGCGACCACTGCAATGACGCACAAGGTCTCTCCGTCTCATGCACGCTAACAAAATAATAATCATCCTCAGCGAGCAGTTGCGTAAAATACTGATGACGCTTTATGTAGCCTAAAGACTATCGCACGTAGTCTGCTCGTCGAACGAGCTTCGTCGTGTAAACGGGTTATTAGATTAACCAGAAAACATTCACAACAGTAACTGACCTCCACCCAGCAAGTTGTGTCGGTACGACGACGTGTCGATCTCCGAGCCTCCAGTCTGACCTTGAGCTTGACTCTGACCTTGGGGTCCTTGACCTTGGGACCTTTGCGCCGGCCTCTGTGGAGTCTCTGACCTACTTCTCAGCCTCTGACTCAGCTCGTCGTTAGACGCTGCAGTAAATTCACGAACGACGAAAACATTTCATCAAAGCAACAACAAATATAATACGTAATTCAAGCCAAAGCTATCGTAAAACGTACGACAGAAATATTTAACATGGACACTACTTTCTGTCGGTGTACTGTTTAAGCGAAAAATTGCAGTATTTTTTAAAAGACGTGTCAAACAAGAGTACTATGCAGTCTGTGCGTGCGTCTATGTGTATCCGTAGTTGAGCAAATCTGACAGACGTAACGTAAAAACAAATAAAAACCCAAATTCATAGAACTAGCACTACGATGAAATGAAATGCATGCAGCTGATGCTCTGTTTTCTAGGCGGCAGCTAAGCTTCTTGTTGTGATCGAGTTGGTTCATGCGAGGCCAACGGACGGACGGACAGACAGACGGATTTATAAGGCAAAAGCCGTAATATGGTGTTGGCGTACCTTGCGAGCCGGCAGCAGCGTCGGCGCCGCCTGTCATGGACTGCAGCATGCGAAATGATCGTGAAGGTATGTTGCGACCGGTGTAACGTATTGACTGCTGGTCGTAGCCCTCGCCAGGCTCGCCCGATTGACTTTCACTTCCTGATACACCACACGATCAAGTCATCATCACTTATGTTCTTTAAGCACGCGTAGTAACCTTTTCGCACAACGTGCCGTATTGTACAGAAAGAGCTTGCAATAGTAGTTCCAAACTGGCTACCTTCATGACATGTCTTCTTTTGCTTTTGAACAGCTCCACTGGTTGAATGGCGCATTGTAAAATTTAAACTCGCAGCCACACGTAGCCTACATATTGGAAACTGACTTACCTGCCCGAACAGGTACTTTCGTATGTTTTACGATCTTCCTCATCCTTTAAGTTTCGCGTGGGTTACTGACCTTCGCTTTCGCTTTTTGGCCTCTTTCCATCCTGCCTTTTCCCATCATCTGGACCCTTACATCATCCGCTTGTGTAAATCTCTACTAACGTTTTGGAAGCAACTTAAAACAGACATTTTCTATCGCCCTAGTTAAGCGCCTCGAATTCTTTTTTTTGACGTTACACCTCGGTTTATAAATTCATCGATTCACCGGCACAAATACCTACACCGACGCCGTGTCGGTCGGTTCGTCCGTGGTTTTCAAAGTCTGCAGTCGAAAACAAAATTCTCGTAAGATGAATGACATCTCTATTAAACGACTGCTTGTTCAATTGACTGACTGATGAATAGACTGATTGGCGATGCCCGCGATGCAAGACCAGTATACTTGCCGGCGCCAGTCCAGGACTGGAGTCGTTGGAAAGACTTGGAAGGAATCTCGTCTGCGCCTCGGTTTAGTCCAGTAAACTTTAGTTCATCAGCTGTCGGTTCGCGTACTCCAGCTGACGGCCGATCTGTCACACGCAACTAAGTCAGTACAGGTAAAGAAGTAGCTCATGTACGCAGCTGCAAATAAGCTTCAACATACCGAGCCAAGAGTGTGATTGCTATATCAGTACTGAACATGTCTTGATAGAAACCGACTGTATAGTTCTGTCACATCTGCTATGAAAAATCTAAGCGCATGAGCATACAGTCACGTGAACTTAGAAAAAAAATTACAAGCCAATTTCCATTGGCAAAGTGAAGTGTTAACCGCAGTGGATCGTACTTTTATGTTCTTCATTTAATTACGTTCGTTTTCTGACACGAGTTGATAACTTTACAGCGACGCCTTGCTGCTTCGAGTGCCAAGTGCCAACCTTACTAACCAGACTACGTTCTTGCAGTAAAACGGCATTTTACGACGACTACAACAAAGTGCAAGACTGGATGACTCTCGAAAAGACATACCTTCTTTAGGCAGAGTTTTCGGTCGAGGTCGAGGTTGATCAATACCGTGAATCATCTTGTAAACTGGAGACTGCGTATAGTCGGATTTCGTGTCCTTCTGAGGCAGACTGCAACAATGGCGACAGCGTTAAACACGTTACTACACAGCTAAGCCAAAAAATCACCGGTTTTTCGTAGCCTACTGGAATGTCACTGAGTCTTACACAGCTAGGGCGTGAATCTGTAGTAAGCACTGTATGGCGACCATCTGTCTTTCTTCTGTCCAATACAGTATCTTTCCCGTTTTTCGTTCTCCCTTTTTAATGTCGTTTAATTTCTCAGAAGTGCAATGGCTTAATAATTCCTGCAATTTTGTTAACATTCATCAACCAATCCGGACGGTTTCCTAGCTGCCGCTTAACCGGATGTGACGGTAATCTCAGTAATTTAGGCAACATTTTGGCCACGTCGAAGTAGTTGTAAGTTTTGTCCTTTAGGCTGCCAGTGCCTGTTTGCTTCAGTATGCGCTAAGAATGTACCTTCATTCAAATTTGCATATTTTCGCGACACCACATTATGAGGATGACATTAATGGTTTATTGGGCATAATGAGTGCTCTGTAATGAGACGAAGCGTCATATCATATATAAAATTTATACCGGCTGCTACTATACAGCACGAGTGCATTACATTAATCAAAGATGAGAATAACTACGTGCATAAACTTAAACATACCCAACGACGGAGCTGATCTGACCGCCGGTCTGTCCTTGCAGCGCTTCGACAACGTTCTCACCGGAATACAGATTCAGAGGAGAGTTGAACTGCAGGTTAGCGACCAGGGCCGGTTCGCTTTCACTGCCACTAGCTGCTCCCGCGGCCTGCCCGACGTTGACAGGCGTCCCTGCACCTCGACCGCCTGGCGCTGCAGCCGGTGCGTTGCCATGGCTACGAGCAGGTGGTTGTTCCTCGAACTGAGGCAAGTTTAGCATGTGCTGATAGCGCGGTAACCCCGGCGCTGGCTGCCTGTGTCATACGACAAAACAATCACAGCGGCGTTGCAGCGGCGAATTAAACGAAACATACAGCGTGCATCGTCAGACATGACTTTACTGCTCCCGCCTACATCTCTTGACGTTCACGATCACTACCGGTAAAAACAAATTGCATCGAAGAGGTCGGATGATAAGCGTACGCAGAATTACAACCAGGCAAAACGATAAAGCAGAAAAAAATTGGCATAGCTTTTGAGTTTTAATCTGCGGACAGACTGATTATATAATTTTTCATGGTTCATGCTTCTTGTAAATCTTTATGACGATCGACTGACCGATAAGCAGCGTAGCAGGCTGGCCCCGGTCCGCCATTTCGAGGGGCCGCCAAAACTTTTGTTTCAGACGAAGACGAAACCGTACTTATTAAACCCTAAACCAACTCTAACTCTGGCCATAACCCTAACCCAAACCATGACCCTATTTCTAACCTTATCCCTAACCGTGGCTGTCCTTCGGAATGGCGGACCGACACCATGCAGCAGGCTATGAACGTGGACGTACTTGCGTCGAACTCGGTCTCTCTGTTGTCGTATGTCGTTGACATCAGCAACGTACGCGAACGGCTTCTTGTCACTGCCGACCTTCGCCGCCATGTTGATCACTGCGTCCGGCACTGCCGGCTGCTGCTGCTGCTGCTGTTGCTGCTGTCGCTGATGTTGACGCGACGGCGACGACGGGGATGCTTCAGGTTCATCCGCAGCGGCGGCACTCCAGCTGTTTGTCATTGCGTCGTCCTGATCACCTGCGGCGAAAATAACCGCGAGAAAATGAAATAAATCGGAGCATACCGCACTTTAGAAAAATTGCTAAATTGACGGTGAATTCACGCTTCCAGTTTACTGTTATACAGTATACATTATACTGTCTTTGATAGTACAGAATTATTAGTTAATCATGCCACTTGTGCAAAAAAATCTGTCACTGTCCAGTGAGTAACGGTAACCGTTTAAACTTCAATTTTTAGTGTTCAGCACCAAAAATCCACACGTTTTAACGTTAAGTAATGCATACAGCACTTGCGAAACATCGCGTCATAACAGAGCAAACACCAAAATTCGCGAGGTTTTTATGAATTCGGCGAATTCGTGATTGTCTTCCAGCCGTACCGAGAGAGTAGTCGTCTAGAATCGTTGACGGGTATTCGCTGGTGGAGGGATATTGCTGCATTGTGAAGGGGTAGTCGACGGAGATTGGCTGCTCCTCTGCGTGAGACGTGTAAACGTAGCCTGGTGTCGCCGTGCTGCTGCTGCTGCTGTTTGCCATCGGCTGATACGCATCGAACGTACTCTGAAACGCAATGTCGTATAAAACACGCGTGTTTCCTGTCAATGACAAATGCTCAGCGACATCACAAGCAAAGACTACACGCCACTTTGAAGAGAGGTGCAAAAGACAAAAACAGCTGGCAGAAGTTTGTCATAAACTGCCACTGCAAGCAAAAACCGAAGCGAACTTCATGTCTCATCTCGGCGAGATGAAACAACAACAACTACAATATAAAAATTGTGACACAAACTCACACAACGCAATTTGAATACGAAAACCTGTCAGAACGCAAAAACACACACAAAGGCGTGCTGATAAAATCATATAAGGGGATATCAATAAAAATAATAATTGTTTATAAAACTTCTATTATTATCTATTGAATTTCTACTCAAATTGCTTACGGTTCACAGCCGATTTGGAACAAGATCCGTACTACTTTAACTAGTTTAAGCACGCGTGTTTTTGAAATTGTACGAACTTGATATATTACGCATGACTGCCGTGAAATGACTTTTGTGATGTCAGTACAATCTTCTAGTCATTGCAGTAATTCAAATGCCACTGGGTCTATGTAGACCTATTCGCCAAATAATGCAAATAAATACAACAATGTATACAACAACAGGACGACATAAAATTCACGCCACATACCAACGGTTAGTAAAAACGTCGACCGTATAAAAATTGCTAATAGCAGAGTTGACAAACTGGTCAATTAAGGGTCACTCAAAAATCCATTTCTTTACATGACAGGACAATTTTCCAACTGATCAGTAACCATCTTCTAATTAAATGACTTATTTAAGCCACTCTGTACTCAGTCACGGCGAATTACATCTAACTATTATTACAACATATAAACTGTTTCCAAATTGCAAGCAAATTCAGTAGTTTTTTTTGACTTCTCCTTTGAATTGTCTAGCAATATTGGTAATGGCTTACTATCTACGTTCTCAGGCAACGTGCATCGTGATGCAAGCGGGTCGTGGAACATTTCACTGCAGGGTCAGTTGCATCAAGACATACACGCACGACCCACCGTCAACTGTGCGTTTAGGCTAATTACTACACATAGTTGTAATAAACGTTCATAGCCGTTTTTAATGTTTTCTGAAAAACGCGTGTTCAACCATTATATTTTCTCAACGTTTTCTTTGTTTTTAACCAACGCTCAATGAACAGAGTTAGGCTACTATGGCAGTGGTTTGTAATAATTACGTACAAAAAGTCGAAATGCCGTTGACAAAGTTATAGCAGATTAAATTTATTGACAAAAGCTGAGGAATGTAACAGTGAAAAGTTGTATCTTAGAAACATTTCGAAACACTGGATTACGTCAATAATAGGCCTATATGCTAAGTATAAAAGCTCACGTTTTTATGCAGCGGCAGCGCATACAGACGTTTATATTTCCCCCCATTAAACGCGTTTTTAACTTTTCTATTTTTTTCTTCACGTTTATTACATTTATGCTACCAGACAGTACATTAAATATGTCACAACAGAAAGGTTTCTATCTACGTCAAGTGTTATCAAAAGTCACCGATGTTGATTAAAACGACGTCGACGTTATACGACAACGACATATCGATATAAAGACACAACAACGGCATTTGACAGATCACACGACAGGTACATTTAACGATAATTAAGTATTTAAAGAACAACGCGAGATAATTAAATAATTTTCACGAAACAGGATTGTATTCTGCCACACAAAAGTGCACCACCAATTTGCAAAATTTAGCACGTCTGGGTCCTTTTTAATGTTAACTAACAATAAACAAAATGATTGACAAATGTTTTAACTGCATCTGTGTTAAAAAACTGACTGCCCTTAACGTTTTAATTATTGTTAAATTTGGTGAAACGCAAATAATTCGACAATAATTTTTGCGTCGCGAAACCGTTTATTGTACGAGTAATTGCAAGCTGCAGTGCAAGGATAGGCCTAGTTTATCTGACGTCTGCTGAGTTTCCTGAGTTTCTGTAGTCTACCACGCAGCCGGACAAACACGATAACAAATTAACGAGCTATATTATACCAAATCCATCAAATTACAATCTTTAAATTTGTGATTTGGTGACGTTTCGACGCGAAACAATTACTGCTGTCAGCTTCAGACGATTTCAATCGTAAGTATTGGTTGCAATTTGATGCATTAGGCCTAGTTACTGCTGTTTCGACGTATATATGAGTTTATTCGACGAAGACAAAATGACGAGACAACGAGCGACCGCGACTAATAGGCTACCTGCACCATCTAACATAACATCTACTGGCGCGCGCGTTGCGTGCACCGAGTACCTTCACTGTAGGAAAACTCTTCGCTGCTCTGCCTGGCAGTTGGAAGTTTGTGGATGGTACTGGAGCGAGTAGTGGAGCGGGTAAAGGCGGTGGAGGTGGTGCAGCAACTGTAGCATTCTCTGACATATCTTTTTCCGCTGACTGCGCCGCCAATTCAGCTGGAAAACCCGAGTAGTTCTTATCATTACCTGTTTCCAGTACCTTACCGGCGCCCGCCATGTTGTTTTCGTCATCGTTATTCCACTTCGTTCTGTTCATTTCCGGTTCAGGTACGGCGCGATCGTCGCGGTGGTCGGCCGATGGGTCATACCCGTCGTGGATCACGTGACCGGTCCAGTACATAGAGTCGGCGAGCGAGTCGAGCTCGCGAGTCAGTGCATAGAGATGCGACTGCGAGTCTGAGTCTACCTGTGATGGTGAGGTGAAGGAAGGGTAGTCGGTTGTTGGTGACGTCAGTGAAGTCTGCGTAGAGAACTGACGACCCGCCATAGATGAACTAGCACCAGCGCCGTGTCTGCAACGACACCATCAACCATCACCACTTTTATATTACGAGCTAGCCGCATTACCGGTCTAGTCCGTTTGTCTCTATCCGTGCGTCCGTGCTGACGGTCTCTTAACTCGGAAACAAACAAGCATAGATAAAACCAGAATTGACGTGCACTTTCTCAGGAGCAGCAAAAATCGGCATACCAATTTTCAGTTTAAACGATCAAAGCTTAAAATTACGCTTGTGCAACTAAAAGGTTCATAAGTCAATGTACTGTAGCAAAGCTGGTGGCTGCACATACGAAATGTCGCCACTGAACTTGTTATTATCACAAACTTCGCACAAGGCCGACTACACTATGGCCTCCGCCGAAACAAGTTAGTATATCAACAGGAATCTATCTGTTTGCCAAGATCTGTAAACAAGACTGAGGCTACTCAAAAGATGTAGACAGATTTTGACAAAAGTTGAACCAGTCAATTAAGGCTTAGTCACAACAAATTCTGGTAACTTTTGAAACTAAGGTTGGGCCTAACTGAAATTATTTCTGAAGCAAACTGCCTGGCAGTCAATTGCGCTTCTTGGTAAATGAACCTATTTCCATAACGAAATGTTGCTTTATTGTGCTAAGTGTACGGTACTTGAAAACGAGAAAAATGGTGCGAACGTTTCTCAGTAACCGAGAACGTACGTTAAAGCCTAAGAAAGTGACGCACATCTTAACTGCATGTAGCTTTAAGTCGAATTAAGGTAAAGCTAAGCATTCGATGGACATTCGTAAATGCTAGTTAGGCCTGTAATTCAGTCCACGCACACATCTGCTGTGTGCAAGTGCAAGTATGCGCGAGTGTATGCGATGGGAGTTTACAGGCGAAACGACTGTGTAAGTCGCGGCAACTGTGAGTGAACCAGTAGTTCAGTATAATCAAGCTGCTGCTGCTGCTGCAGCTGCTGCCGTAACTCAATGTAGTAATTTTGAAGCTTCTTCTTCTTTGCTCATCGTCTTCATCATCATCATCAGCAGCAGCATCAGTAGCAGCAGCAGCGTCAGATTTCTGTGCAATACATTGCTGCTTTGCAACTGGCGTGTCTAACTTGACGACCGTAACAACGGCAGCAGTAACTGCAGAATGCATAGGCCTATAGGCCTACACGGCGCCAGCGAGCTGTGTCTACATGCGGCATAGCTGATAGGCACGGGCGCTTACTGTAGGCCACTAGGCCCATCAAACCAGCAACTGCACGTGTGATGTGGTTGAGTTAAGCCTGGTCTCCAGCTTGCAACGCACCGCATGGCTGTTGCGTACAATTTTTGCGCAACTGACGCAAGCTACACCAGAAGCAAAACGCGAGGATAAAAGCCGCGTGTGATCAGTATATCGCTATGTACTCGTTTAGCTACAGTTACGCATCTCTGACGAAATAAAGCAAAAAATGACGTGACAGGCAGTCCAATCTTCACAGCTACAGCATGTGGCCAAAAGTGTGTCATAATGGCGGCGGCGCAAACGCTCGATTCGTTTTTTGCCAGTTAAATTCAAACATCGTAAACAACATTATTTCAACAAAAGCGCTTATCTGACATTTCTGAATTTTGTTATAAATCCTTTCTGCGCAATAACAGAACAAATTCGTCGCAGAATGAATGCATAAAGCTGACGAATAGAAGTTCAATGAACTTTGTTTTAGGTTGTTAGAGCAGACTTGATAGGGTCCTGCCGAGAGTTAATAGCTGACAATTTCTGCTGCACGTAAGATTTTATGACTTTCCACATATTTTCGATAATATTTTTGTCCAGTGATTGTGCTGACCACGTATAACCCAAAATGTGGTTTTCTATTTTCCACAGATGAGTAAATACTGAGAGATGTACAGGGGCTATCATCGTGCTAAAAGAAGTGCTTTCCAGCAAAATGTTTGCACACACCTGGCCACAAATTTGCATCGAGTGCATTCACATAGTTACAGCAGTCGATATTTCTGCCAATTGGTACAAAAGTAACCACTTTTTCGTAGCAAATACAACTCCAGAACATGGTAATATATTTCGACTGTTGCTGCCTCACAAGACATTCGAGATTCCAGACTTCATGTAGCCTTCTCCATAAGTAGCTTTGACTTTTCTATCCTGTCATATTACTATCTGAGTTCCGTTTATAAATTCAACTGATTTCCAGTTATCTGCCTTCCAGCTCAGCTTCTGTCTACACCAAAACACATGGCGAGGTTAATTCAGCCTGCTTGTTACAGTTTGTTTTCAAATATTCCGTCTGGTTAAACCACAGGAACGCAAACGACGTCGTACCATTCGTGG
>Ga0209367_1006838_pt1 | contig 15733 bp, 9 predicted proteins | sample WorMetLIZISLAND2_FD_187412 | JGI IMG/M metagenome (GOLD analysis project Ga0209367, IMG submission 187412) | Marine gutless worms symbiont microbial communities from Max Planck institute for Marine Microbiology, Germany - Olavius geniculatus... ... | reverse complement strand
CCCCTCACCCGCCCATTGACTAGATGCATTTCTATAGCCGAGTAAAAATTTTGCACAAAAAATGCATTATTTCCGCATAGTTTTGTACAATTTTTGGACACCATCCCAACTGAAGAGGGAAATACCCCCTTCCTAGATCTCACCCCTCTCTACACTTATACGGCGCCTCGATCTCATGTCTTTCACCTCTTATTTCAAAATGCTGGTGATTAACCGTTTTTGCACATGGCTAAAGTCGGAATATTTGTGCCGATAGGCTTACTGGGCTATACTGGCGAATTTTGCAGATCGCGCTTACGATTAAGGAAACCTATAGAACGTTAGATTATTCCGAAAAGTATGCTTATTGTGCTGGATAAACAGAGGCTTATCATTTATAGTTTTTTTCGTGTTGATTTTTTTTGTTGCAACTGTATTCCCAGAATGTTTTATTGCTCTGTACTTTGGCATATCCTTGGGGGCTGTAAGCTAGAGTATCCATGACTAACTTCGACTTAATGCCATGGCGACGTTGATAAATAAGAGCTCTCCGGCAGCTCCAACTTCACGATTACGAACCGGCTTCTCCGTGATGTCCTGTTTTGAGCAAGTCTGTCAGCCTCAGGTACGGATAGGTGCAGTGCGTCGCAGTCTTTTGATACATTGTCCAAACATCTCTTTCGTGGTCTTCCTATTGGGCGGATGCCTCCAATTTTGACCACTATATTGAAGCCCTCCCGGCGTTGCGCCAGAGGTTAAACAGAGGGACGTAGGGCATCAAAATGGCGGCCACAGACAAGACAAAATTGCAACGCAACAAGTAGCAATTAACGACCATTAGATACAAACTGGAAAAAACAACTCGTGAAGTAACAAGACAAATTTTGCCGATGGCTGCAAAACGATTGTCGATCACAAAATGCAGTATCAAGTCGGCCTAGTGAGGTCCGTTTTGCTGTCGCAATAAATAAGTAATGAACGACCATCGCTTTAATGAACCCGGCTTTATCCATTCTAGCTCGGCCCGAGTAATATTCAGCCCGGAAATGACTGGCGCGGCGGCGCTAACACTTAACAACTAGCGCGAAGAGCTTAACTAAGCCGCCGGTGTCCTGATGAGCATGGTACCAGCTGTTCAGAGTTGATCGTTGCATTATGGGCCGGATTGACAAGTGTCCGGCCCGGGCCCGCCCGGCACTTTGAGATTTGAGACGCCGTTAGATAATGGCCGTCGTAAAAGATATCGCAACGGTTCGATGGCCGAACGAACGGAAGGGATTACTGTTTTATTTTGTGGCCGCCGACTGACGGGTGTAGCCTAGCCTAGGCCTATAATGTGTCAAGTGATGATACTCATGATAGACTGCGTCGTCCTCGGAATATTAACGAGAAACGACCACGACTCGGACGAGAACGGTGCTGCCACCTGGCGAAGACAACAGAGTAGCAGCTAGTTTAGGCTCGCGAGCAATGAATCTTTTTCCTAAGATGATTCCGAATCCGCAAAAGAATTTTACATCGCCGCCAAAATCTTACTAGCTCATTTTTCTACCACACTCAATCCCTCGCTCCCTCAGAAAATCGTCACAATCGGTTTATAAAAGATCTCTCAATGAACTACGCCTTCTGTGACAATGTAAATACATTCGGCAGATGACGCCTCTGACAACACATTGTCACAGTGGACGGCATAGAAACGGAGAAAAATCAGCATGTCCATGAACATAGGCCTTCTAGCAATCTTAATACAATTTAGTCTGAAGTTCGTGGAACTTCTATTGCAATGCATCTGTAGCTTATGTCCAGTTACCGATCGAAAGGTCTTTGCCGTTAAGTAAGCAAGCCGTTGACACAGCGCACAATCTCGCCGAATCTGAGACTTCAGGCGTTTTTGCCTCATCATAAAAATGAACCTAGTCCCATAGTCTGGCAACAATTTTTTGACAATTTTACTTCAGTTAGGACTGCGACACTGTCTCCAAGATCCATATAGTTCGGATATACAGGGTGGGCCAAAATAAAATGGACCTGTTTGAGCGTTGATAACTCAGCGATGGTTAGTGGTAGAAAGACGTGTGATACGTTAAAAATTTCAGAATGCTGCAAAGAATTAACGACAAATTTGCATAGTGAAGCATTTATATGTTCTTTGCTTAATTTGCATTCGTCATCCCCGAAATTCTGCCAAATTTGACTGTAACACATGAATTTAACATGGATATTTAAGCTTTTATAACTTTTTAGCGATGTTTATTGATGGAAAAGCGCGTAATACGCCAAAAGTTTTAAAATTCTGTACAGAAGAAGTGTACAACTTGCATATCTCAGCATTTCAATACTGTTGGCCTGATTTACACAAATCTTCCCCACCCCTAAAATGATGCTAAATTGGCAGTAACAGGTGAATTTAAGTTGATTTTCATTCAGCATACAGTGAAACATTAATAAAAATAATTATTAACACATACGTTGAGTTTAGATAAAATTCAACATAGGCAGCTGCTCAGCTTTTGCATTCATAACCGTCATCAGTCTTTTTAGGCAGCTGATCGATCGCTGGAGTCAATGTGTTCAGGATCAGCTGAGCCCAGCATTTGACTAGCACAAGTTTAAGCTTGTCAGTTACTGAAATTTTGTGACTATGCTATCTGTTGCAATGCCTCCACACTGAATAATTTACAAAATTCAAATCTGGACTTTTTGGCAGTGAGTTTTTGAGTTCGATGAACTCGGGCACATGGGAGTGGAGGCAAATGCCTAATTTCAAGGGTATAAAGATTTATGCAAATTAAGCAAAGAATACTTAAATTATTTGCTATGCAAGTTTGGCCTTTTTTGTCCACAACATTCTAAAACTTTTCGACATATTGCACGCCTTTCTACGCGTAACCGCCGCTGAGTTATCAACGCTCAAACAGGTCCGGGTTTTTTTTGGCCCACCCTGTATAGCTCATCTACAGCAATGTTACAGCAAGTCGAAAGTCCACTGCAGGAGATTTACAAGGAGCTGTAGGAGTAGCGTTGTGGCAAGATCAGCGGCAATCCTGGGCTGTCGAAAATTTTTTTTGTCGTACTTCATGCCGAAAAACTTCTATTTTTGAAAAAATTCAGAGGCAAAATTAAAACTATGAGTATTTAATAATTTACTATCTTCTTTGTATGCGGTTGTCTGTCTGAATTCTGTCGAAAATTCGCACCGTCTGTAGGAAAAATGCAACTTCTTGATTCGTCTTTTTACCCCACGACGCCGCTGGTACGACAAATCGAATTGGCGAAGTGTGTGCTTATTTAGAGACCTATCTTGACGCCGCATTGGTCCAGCAGTTAAAGAGAGTTGCCGGGTTCAAGACCCGTACGAGTATCGACATGTCACGTAAATAGGCGTCACGAGACGCAATCAGAACAGACGCCACCTTATCACATGTTGTACGCCTACGCCTCTCTCTAGACGACTCGTAATTAGAGATGGGCCTTTCGGCTTTAGGAAATAATTCGATTCGATATTGCAAACCCGTCTTCCGGATCCACTCAGAACAAATACCAGTAATATAGTAAATGCAGCCAAGCAGCTTAATTGTGCAATATTTTTGCCGTAAATGTCAGCACATATTGTGCAATTTATTAGCGCTAAACTTGGCAAGATTTTATAAACCCTAAGTTTGACTTTGACGCAACATATGCGTTTGATTTTGAAGCAGCGTTTCTACCCTATTTTCGGATTGCCAGGAAATGCTACAAACTTTACAGTTCGGTTTCTTGTTTGTCTAAAGGTGCGTACAGAGCGACAGAAATAAAATGAAATGAAACAAAATAAAACGAAAGCCGAAACGTGCGGCTTTTATTTCATTACAGTTTGTTGAGTTTATTTCGTTTTATTTCTGTCGCTCTGTATATACGCACCTTTATCCCCCACAGTAGGGCCTACGTCTTTTGCTCGAATCGACAACGGGACCGGTTCGAGTCGAAATGGCAATCGGCTGGCTCAGCACTGCCCAGAATTGTCCGGAAGAAGGAAAACTGTGACGGGACGGGACGGGTGGCGGTGCGGGTGCGGGTGCAGCAGACAAGCGCTATATTTCCTGGCACCACCAGTTGTGTAGCAGCACCAGTAGGTCGACCCGGCGTAATTGCCTGCGCCGTTATCACCGGCTCGCATCGACTGCCTCGGCTTGACGAGCGGCCAGATAGCATCGGCGACGCGACAGACAATATGAAGAGGTAATCAGGACTGTTATAAAAACAGGATGAACAGTATAGTCAGCAGTGGAAACTTAGAATTGTGACAATAAAGAGGAACCTATGCAAGAAGCACCGCCCTCCCACAAGACCATCCGTGATTGACGATACGAAGAGGTAATCATGGGTTAAATTAACCCCGGCGACCGAGCTGGCATGCTCCAGCGACCACCACTGATAGCTGGACGGGCGTCTGTCCGTTCGTCCGTCACTCTCTGACTGCAGCGGCTAACTAGTCGCCGTTTAAGATAGGCCAGTCGACCATACGCACCGACCAACGAATTTGATGTCATATTTATAGGCCTATACAGATGTACGTGTTAATAACCGGGAATTATTTGATGTGTTCTGCAGAGATTGACAGTCAAGACCTTCACTTGAGAACAGTCGACCAAACGGACCGACGGACGGGCAACAAGCCGTCCCATGTCTCTTACGATTCGCACTAAATCACGCGCTAGACGTCACGGGATGCGCAGGCTTCGATGTCGCCCTGGGACTAAAGTGACTGTCCATGTGGACAGGAGGCTTGCAAGTTGCAAACCTCCCTCGCTTTCACGTTATTAGATGGGGGTTGTTAATGTGGGATATGCCAACCCTCTCTAGAGAATATGAAGAAATTTAAGAAATTTGACAGTGTTGAAATATTGCTACTACTGTATACGGTACCTAATTCAAAACCAGCGACCTTTTGAACTCTGTATCCGACTTTAAAACTCTTTTTAGAACCCCACTTTTAATACAGAGTTAAGCGCGCTCTAACAGCACAAATTTTACCGAAATCCCCGATTCACTTCGCAACATTAGCACTTATAAAAATTTATTAATTAATAAGAACCAACCTTCTATCCAGTGTAATGACTGTCTACTGTTAATCTAGTCTATGAATATTTTGTAAACCGTCAATTGAGCAGATTTCGCGATTGGCTAAATTTCACCAACTTTCTACTTCAAACATTTTGCGGAAATTCAAGAACTGTCAGTACCATATTTTATAATAGGCCTATATAACATAGTTATTGCCCGAAATAATGGTCACAGAATCAGTGGCGGATCCAGAAGTTTGGAATAGGGGCGGAAGGGTGGGGTGGGGTCTGAGGAGGGGGCTATGCCGCTCCTCAGAAAATTTTTGAAAACTTCATGCATGAAAAGTCATGCATTTTGGTGCAAAATTTTTACTTGTTTTAAGATGCATCCAATCAATAATCCCCTCTAATCCGCCACTGCGCAGAATCAAACTAATATTACAGCCAGCTGTGCTTTCATTTAGTGCATTTGAGAAACTGTAACTAAGAAGAATTATCAAATCCGACTTATGCCATGAAATCGGCCTATTCGACATAATCCGACCACACCCGACCACATTGTCGGCTTGCAGCTGTCTCGGTTTGCAATACATTGTGCTATAGGCGTGCGTGTTGAACCGCGAGCATGCGGAGAAAGTCTAGGCCGACTATAGACTAGTCGGACGTCAATTACGGAAAGCAGCAATTCATTTGAGTGACAGGCGAAATCGTCGACAACGGACAAACCTGCGGTGCAGAAATCCGAGCCACCGACGCGACCAGGCGCTAGCTAACGGCCGAAATCGCCCGGTTCCATTTGCTTAAACGTCGCCGTCGGCTGCGGCCCGTTCGGCCCATAATGGGCTGGCCGTGGTGGGCGAATAAACCCTTTAATGTTGTGTCCAAGACATTCTCATTAGTCGCTGAATGCTGCCGGTCTCTGGGGGCGTATCTGAGTGGCGGCCGCGGTCGGCCATTATCGTTCAGTCGTCCAGAAAACACGACGTCGTCGTCATTGACGGCCACTCAAAGAGACCGCATCGGACCGACGGATCGGCCAAATCTCCGTCCGCAGGCCGGCTCTCTCTCTTCACCTCTCTGCCGCAATTTCCCTGCTACTGGCTGTCACCAGATTTTATTCCCGAGCAACTGAACGAAAGCGCCGAAAACCAAAAGCCACGTAGCATCATGACCTTACATTCGGCCCAAACCGAATGCCGCCGAAAGTCCAGCAAGACCGAAACTGAACAAGTTATTCAATTCTTGCTCGCAGTCACCTACAACGTTGCTGTAAGTTGAAACAAGTAAGCGAGGCAGAAAGCTGCAATCTTCCGACAGAGAACAGCATGGGTGTTCAAAATGTTGATGTTGCCACTAATTTTTCCAGAATGGGAGATGTAGCTCTAAATTTCGCATTTTTGGTCAACATTTTTGACAAGAAAACTTTCCGACAACCTTCCGACAGCCCAGCGCTGTCTTTTGAAAATTTAAATTTTTTTTTTAAAGTGTTAGGCCTATCTTTGTTGTGTGTTGAATTCAACGCCGCGGAGCATAGCAACCGTTTATAGGGTGTTTACACGATCCAGCAAACGTCCAGCATTAGCACGTGTTTTTTGAATGCATTTGCTGGAAGTTTGTTGGACGTTTGCTGGATGATGTAAACACCCCGCCTTCGCACTGTAAACCTACTGCGAAGACGTTGCAGACCGACCGAAGAGAACTTGGCTCAGCAACGTCATGTCATAGGCCTACCTCGTTTATATCAAGCAATCATCAAGCAAACATCGAGCAACTAGACCACAGGTCGTGCACATGTATTTTGAATGCATTTGCTGGATGTTTTCTGGATAATTGCTTGATGTTTGCTTGATCGTGTAAACGGGGTATAATGGACCGGACTTGGACTGAAAAACTGCTTCAGAAGTAGACCAGGCACGAACAGCGATCGTTCACTGCGAACCACCAAGCAACACTCGGATCGAAAACGGCTACAAAGAAAACAACTGTAAAGCTGCGTTCAAAGGGACATAAATAAATTGAACAAAAATGAAATAAAATGAACTCATAAACGGATTTCAGCTTATTTAATTTAATTTTATTTCTGTTGCTTTAAACACGCTTTAAGAATAAATTATTGTAAAAGCACAGGATGGATATTTTACCATCAACCCCTAAAACGAATCTGTTATTAAAACAACTCTAATTGGTTGATCGTTTAAATGAATGAATGATTGATTGATTTTTTTTTAAAAATAAAGGTTTAAAAGGTATAGTTTTTTTATGAGAAACCCATCTCCGAGCCGAGTGTTACTTGCCATATGAGATTATACAGTGATAGCTGCCACCCGACAGGTGAACGCGTCCCGTGATTGATTGATTGACTGGCTGATCGATTGATATATTTATTGTTCTGTCAAAAATATGGATGAATAAAGATGTATATTTTTGGCGGATCTGCGTGCATTAACGGGAAAATTCACGAGAATCCCTAGCACCTCTCAGTGAAGACGAGCGAGGACGCTTAAGCAAGCGCCGGACCGGCTCGGACCAGCAGGAGGTGATGCTTTAGCTGGGTCTGGACTATGGGCCTACGTGTCGTCGACGACGTACGGACGTGGTCGTCGTCGTGCAATTCCCTTGGACCAGCAGCAGCACTGCAGTATTCAACTAACTATTGCCCGACCACCAATGGCCTCAGGTTGAGTCCCAATCAGTACAGTCTGTTAGTGGTCGGACAGATGCTGCTGCTGGCTGCCAATGTCAGTGTCAATGTCAAATATAGATTTATATAGCACATTATCGCAAAAACCTTTAAAGCGGCTTGGTGGGTTTAAAAAGTAAAAGACGTATAGAAAGTTGCAAATTTTCGACGAACAGTTGGACAAATTTTCTGACAGAGGACATTATGGCTGCTCGGATTTTTAATTTTGCCAGTAAATATTCCTAAAATAAAATAATTTTAACCCAAAATTTCGGAGTTTGGGAGAAATTTTTTACAGAAAAAAAACATTTTTTCGACAAACTAAAATTTAGGGAAGGGAACAATAGAATCATGCCCCAACCACGACGTCACTATTGGCTGCTAACGCAATTAAAAGTTCCGAAAAAGGTAATCATCAGCGTCATCACAAGTGGAGAATACAATACATAGGGCTGATACCGCTATTTAAAAAAACTTATGCCGAACGTATAATCAATCAAAGTAACGTCTTTTAAAAGATGTAACATTACGTCGCTTAAAAGGTAAAAAGGTAAAGGTCGTCAATTTGTATAGCGCATCGTCGCAAACACGCCTCTAATGGGCTTTCGTCACTAACCAGAGCCGCCTGCCGCACGGCCACCGTGTGCAGCCTGCAGACACTGGCTGGCGCAGCGGCCGGTTAGGCAACCCTAGTCAGCTGTACCAAGGTCCCCACCTTCCGTAACCCATGTAAATGAGTTACTACTCATTTTACCGTTCCACGGAAGGTAGAAGGCTGAGTCGACCTAGCTGGCAGGCTTCGCATCGAGATGGTTTACCTGCCCGCAGGCAGTCACCCATCGCAGTACTAACCGGGCCCGGCGTAGAGTAACTTCGTTTCAGCCGAAACGCGCTACCAACTGCGCCACGCCACCAACCAATAATACTTAATACTGCTTTCAACCATAGGTGTTGATTTCAGTGATATTTGCGTCACCAGTCGGCTTAAGACTAAATGGTTTTCGGAGTACACTTAAGGTCTTGTATAATTAACGCGAGAATCGACTGAACAACAGATTAGCGTAGTTTGCATCATAACAAATTTATCGGACGACGAACTACGGTGATTCGGCAAAGCGCGAACAGAATCCTTTACAAAGTACTTAATTATTGAGTTATGTCTGCGGCTGACAATGGATTTATATTTATCCCGCCGAGTTGGAACACTGTTCGGGCAGTAAAAGGGCTTATAGATTAGGCCTACATCGTTGATGTCGTGATAGTAATGGTCTTTTACAGCTCAAGGCGTCGACGCCGCGCGATAACGCACCCATGGCAGCAGTCAGTTTAGTCCCAGGGCGACATCGGAGCCTGCGCATCCTGCCAGTACAGCTGCAGATCGGGCCGCGCAGATCGAGGCGTAAGAACAAACTCTGGCGGTGATCGCATAAAATACTCAATAGCGAAATCCACCCAGAGTTTTGACTACGATCGTCGTGCGACAACTTTACGACTTTCGTCCGACGCGACGATATGACGGGACGCTCGCTACCAGTAGCTTACTTACTTATTTATCAAATACTGTTTTTTAGAAATAAAGGAAGACAACAAGCGAAGGCCATGGATGCACGACAGAGTCAAATGGAAACGTCCAATAGCAGTCTCATCATCATTTTCTAAATGAAAGAGATAAAGAAAAAAGAAGAAATTTTAAGTCTCATTTGTTCTGGGGCTACCAGTAGCTTACTTATTTACCGGTAACTACTGCAAAGAAGCAAGAAGACGTGAAAGACACAAGGATCATACAATTTGACAAAGCGATAGCCACGGTGCATCACAGAGTCGAAAGGGGACGTCTAGTAGCATTTTATTATTAGCCTATTTTCTTAACGAAAGAAAGATATAAAAGAAAGAAAAAAGGTTTTAAGTCTCATTTGTTTTGGAGCTACCAGTAGCTTACTTACCTAGCGGCGGCGGGATAGGCGTATAACAGCACCCAGGAGTCGACACGCAGCTAATGCCTTACTGAGTATATTAGCTGTGCGGAGAATTTGTCAGCTGTGCCGCCGGCATCGTTGTATATATCGACTGGAGTCGGTCCGGGCGCGTATATTCCAATGAGGGACGCGCGGTGTTTGGCGTCCGTCCTAGGACCGTCGTAGGACCGTCTTAAGACGAGCGAGCTGGTGGCGGACGTGTTTCCTGGACGCGTCTTCGATGGCTCGCCCGAGACGCAAAGAACTGGTCCGTCCGTCATGGCAGCGTTCGACATTGCGTCCGATCGCACTGTTTCCTGCATTTCGTTAGCTACTATACCTTTGCTGATCGTGGCCAGTTATAAGATGTTTACACGATCGAGCAAACATCGAGCTGGTTCAAGCAGGCCTAATTGGAACCCCGCCCCCTGGCTCAAATGTATGCCTAGGCTTCAGCTCTTAGCCCACAGCTGATCACGTGTTATATAGACCTTCCAATTACAAACCGCCCGCCCTCCTAATTAGCATGCTAATTACCACAGAACGTCGAGCTAGCTGCTCGATGTTTGCTCGATCGTGTAAACACTGCATTAGAAGATCCGCGAGTCAGGCTATTGATTGTAGTGACAGACGACGTGCGTTCAGAACTTCAGACTCTCCGGTCCATCTTGCTTGGAACTGTCTCCACGACGCACTTAAAAGCAGAGCACATTCTGTCGGGGACACTGAATGACGGACGACGAAAAACCGAACATCGATCAGCAACTCGCTGTAGGACAGTTTAAACGACGCTAAACGTTGTGCGAATTACAGCAGCAGCAGTGTTGACTAAACGGCTTCAGCCGACAGATTACATATCACTCGATGTCGAGACTACGGGACGACTGAAAATGCAAGAGCTGGTTCTACGTCTCATGCTGAGTTTAAGCTTTTAAGCGAATGCGTAGATGGATTAATGATGATTAAACTCAGACTGCATAGTAGAAACTCAACCTTCGACAGTTTGTTTTTTAACTGTCATATTATTGGCTTACAGTTTCAAGAACTGTGAAAGTTTTCAAAACATTCTGACAGGCTATAGTATTTGTATTCACCATAAAGTAGCAAACAATATAAACAAAGAAACGTCAATAGGCCTATAGAACTATGCTGTACACTACAATGTGATTACGTTTATGCAATTTTCAAATATCAAATTATCAGTTTTATCTACATTTATGTCTAACAAAAATTTCGATAAAGAGACGGTGAAGCTGAATGACTATTATTTCAGATATGATGCAAAGGCGAATGCAATCAAAATCCGAATATGACTGATCATTGACTGTTGTGGCTCGTACTGTAATAAAACACATAACGCCAGTTGTTTATCAGTCGAGAGTGTGCTAGCGTATTAGTGTTATTATGGACTTGACCTTTGTCACGATGACCAGTGCATTATTATTGGGTCAGGTCACAGACTGATGCTCCGTGATAGCGTTAAAATCAAGTCGAATCAGAAGAAGAACAAAGATGCAGCAGCGGGCAGTTGTTGAGGTATCAATTCGACCTCTGACCCTTGACCTGATCGATAACCCCGCTCTACCCCGTCCCGACCGAGTGACCGAAAGACGTCGGCCACTTGTCGCGACGACTTGTGCCGACCGCCGACGAATTTTCAATTTGAAAACTCGCGTCGGCGCACGCGTACCGGAAAGACAAACGAGTCTCGCGCGATTTCTCGAGACTTGTTACCACGCGTCCGCAAGGCCGTCGTCATCATCATCATCATCATCCGTCCACTTCCGGTGGCTCGAAAATTACATGGCGTATCGCGATTGGACGTACGGCGCTATTACAAACGACCGAAATGTTGATACAATCTGTTGCGACGCTGCGACCGGCCGGCTCGGTGGCCGTTGCGGGCGTCCCTATATTAACCCCGGTCACAAACGGAAGCGGGAAAAAGATTGGCATCACGTGATGGGGTCACGTGGGTTGCGGTCGGGGGTCGGTAATAAAATCGCGATAACGCCTAGACGGAAGCGCACCGCCGTTTTGACAGATGTCCAGCTGTATATGGAGAGTCAATGGACGGTTGTTGAATCATACCAGTTTTCAGTCTCCGTATCACATTATGGCACAAGATGAGACCGTTCAGCCTTATGATTTCACGTAATTGAGCGCTGTAGTAGTAATCACGGAAATGTTTATTCGCTAACTATGACAGGAAAGAGAACATAGAAAAAGAACTAAAAAATAAAAATACAGAAAAAAACGGCTTATTATATGCACACAAACAAAACGGCAAATTAATAAGAACACTTATAACAAACCGTTCAAAAAGTTAAGACATTTGCATTTCTATCTACAGCTGTTACATTCTGTTTTGTTAATGCTAAAACGGTGACTGTTGAGACCACTGAATAGCAGATTTTGGTATTCAGCCAAACCAGAAAAATATGGTGTCTTTTTTGGCCGAATGTGAATAAAAATAAACGACGTGTTGCGCAACAATACACTGAATTTATTGAAACACTCTTGGCGTTATTGCATAGTACGAATACGTTTTGCACCGGATTTATTGAAACACTCTTGGCGTTATTGCATAGTACGAATACGTTTTGCACCGGTATTAGATTTGTAGCAGCAAAACAAAACAACATCGTTTGAAGCAGGCGTCCCATTAATGAAGTCGGAAATTCAAATAGGCCTACGTCCCAAGAAAAACGAAGCGTATTAATTTATTGGCCAATTCGGCCGAAGTTTCGGCCGAGTGCTTCGATAAATTATAAATACCTCTCGCCGAGAGAACGACAACACTCGATGTGTCGAAACGGCGGCGACGGAAAGAGTTGTTAAGACGTGCCGTTCGTTATTTCCTGAAGTCTTGGACTCCATGTGTCCGAACATCGGCGTCCGGAGAGTCCGACTTAATGACGGCCGGGGGACGAAATACCACGCGCGGCAAATTATATTTCTCCCCCGGCGCGCCGCGGCCGGCTGTCCCGATCGCTTAAAAATTAACCGGAATTGATGCGCGCGCGGAGAAAATCTTACGGCGGCCGAGGGAGGTAAGCGGCTACGGCCATCGGTGTCAATTTACGGCTGGAAACAGGCTCAGTTGGCCGCCACCGGCCGACCGGCCAAAGACAATGGCTTTCGTAGGACATAACCTTCTCAGGACAAAGTACCCCTCCCCGCGGACAAACCACTTGAAAATATCCCCTTTTGCTGTTGGCAGGGTTGTTAACAACACTTTTGAAAGTATTGGCCACACCACTATGCCCACGAATTGAATAAACCTTGAAAAAAGTATTGCCGATGGCAATAACAATAATACTTTTACCATTCTTTGTATCATGCCACCGATGTCAACGAAGTCAATTCTAGGCCTAGTCAGACTTCTAAATGCCTAGTTTGTAACGTCCATATAGAGGCTTACTTTACAGACGAAGCTTTATTTATCATAAACATGGTAGAAACAAATGAAGGCTAAATGAAAATAATAATTCTCAGCTACAAATGTCAACTCACATTACCCTAACTGAAATAAGATTATGCATTAAAATGACGCCAGTCAAGTAAACACAGTCGAGTCCAAATTTAGCCGTTAATGAGTTTAGCTCAACGGCTGTAGAATCATTTTAAAGCGTCTGTAATGTATGGTGTTAAACATAGGCTATTGCTCATTCGTTTTGGTAGGCCCCATACGTCTCGCAATATTCGCTACTAATATTTATTAAAACTATTATTAATATCGACAACGATGGGCTGCCATTTAAAAATACTGCAACTCAGGCAATACTGAAAAGTATATTGACGGTATTGCCATCTGCAGTAAAACACGGCAGTTTTTACAATTTTGCCTACAAAACAAATCCCCAGTAATACGAACGGACGTTTAACAACTGCGGAATTCAACGATTATAAAAAATGGGGGTTTTGTCCTATAGCAAAAAGTGGTTTTGTCCGAAAGACAATCTCTTTCGTGAACAATACAAACGAGCGTCGAACAGCTTTCTCTGTCTTTCTGCCTTCAGCAATTTCGATAACGACCCTCCGACACTCGGCTTATTGAGGCCTAAACTTCTTGCAGTTTCAATGCTGATAATTTGCACAGTCATTAGCGGCCCACCCTGTCGAATGTCGATCCTCTTCTCTTGCTAACTGTTGCTTTCGGACAGCGTAGATCGCTATACCGGTATTGATAAAGATAACAAGCCGGACAGCGGCTTTCAATTGCACCGTATAGGCCTACTTGTGCAGCGATAATGCACACTCCTTATTGTTCGATCGGGCGATAGCTATTAAGCACCTCCATAGGGCCTATAGCTTCACGTATGGCGCTCCATTTGTCAATTCCTGTATTATCGTAATTATTACTATTCAGGCAGATAATGTCAGCGATTTAACGTTAATTTTGAAGCCGCATCGGGTCCTCCTATTATAATGTTTTACTCATTGAACTAATCTGTACAATTTCTCAATCAATGACGCTTCAGCTCGTCACGTGAAACTATAAGATAGCATTAATTCAAATATAAATGACGGCTGTTATAATCACTAAAAGATATGGGAAGCTATTATGGTGAATAATAATATTTTTATTATTTCGGCTGCGAAATCGATGCCGAAGTCGCACGGTTTTCGACTGAGCAAATATTCGCCGAATACGTCACGGATTTCGGTTTTTAATGTTCGCAAAAGTTCACACACTCGACATACAGCGGCTGCCGTCAAATGCTACTGATCTTAAACGTCTGTTTCTTTGTGGATATTTTGTACAAACATAATTCAGCACTGCGCGACGGAGGACAATTAAAATAAAAAGGCCCTACTGTCGTAGAGAACAAGCCGCGCGATGCTCATCTACTTTGCGTATTTTTGAGGCAAAAGAGGTTAAATTCAATTAAACCACAACACAGTTTCGATCTATTTTAGTTTTTAACAAACTGATAAGTAAGTAACTAAATCATATACATTCATATCGAGCATCAGTTTTGACAATATGTTATATGCACAAGTGCTCGAAAAAAAATGATAAGTTTTCAACCGCCGTTTGAAAGTATTATGCCAGATTATGTCACTGTAGGCCGATGCCAACAGTTTTAGCTGTACTATTAGCTATTACGATGAACTTGCAGTTTCTATCCTTTCTTTGTTAAAAGTAGGCTAACTGAGTAAGTCCTATGACATTTCGCAGCATTTTTTGCATAACTGTGCAGCTTAACGGGGAATAAGACAATGTCATATTTATTGCCGTTTTATTGGCTTAAATCATCGGCGCCGAATCTGCGTAAGTACTACGTGCATTAATGGCATTTGGTAGCGACGCAGCCTCGTCATACCATTTGGTCTAAGACCATTACCGTCGAAATATCTTTAGCGTTACGTTACGTTATCAGTCGAGATTGGTGACGATGATGGCGCCTCCTGGCGAAGCGTTATTAGCCAATCAGATGCCGCAACAGCAGCTTTTAGTGGCGGCCCGTCTAAGTCGGTTATGCCGCCGCGATGGAATGGACGCTTTCTGTAGATCTCGCCTGCCATTTACCGTCGGTGCCTGCGAAAACGCGTCCACTTAAGTCAAAACTTTTCTGGCTGGTGGATCTGTCGTGCAGCAGGCTATACAACAAGTTGTACAACTTGTTGAAGTAGTGGAGATTGCTCTTTAGCTGAGCGAAAAACGCGTCTACTTAAGTGTAATCTCCACCCCACTTACATCGACTGGTAGCGGATCTGTTGTCCAACATGTCGTGAAATCGTAAACCTGCAACAACTCCACAACACGTTTGCTGCAATGATTGCTGTAGTGGAAAGCGGGCTTAAATTACGCGAAAGCGCGTCCACTTATGCCGGCCTAGGACCGAACGTGTTGCGCGATACATTAATAATTCAGCCGATGAGTGACTAGTCAGTCGTCAGTCTCGTCTTGTCGCGTTAGTCGCGAGTCGTCAACCAGTCGTTAATGGTCGTCACTCAGTCGTAGCGCACTGACGCTGCCAAACACTCAATCAGCGTCTTTTACTCACTCACTCTTGACTCTTTCCGCCTCTACGAGCACTTAACAGACTCAGTCTCACCCGCTATAATTC
>Ga0209367_1006836_pt1 | contig 15734 bp, 12 predicted proteins | sample WorMetLIZISLAND2_FD_187412 | JGI IMG/M metagenome (GOLD analysis project Ga0209367, IMG submission 187412) | Marine gutless worms symbiont microbial communities from Max Planck institute for Marine Microbiology, Germany - Olavius geniculatus... ... | reverse complement strand
CTCACTGGTCGTGATCGGTCCTACGGTGTGATCTGGACACGACACGAATAGTACAAAGAAAGAAAGAACCAAAAGTAAGCCAAAATTTGCCATTTTCGCAGACCCCCTTCCCGTCATCCCACATCAACCACATTTTGCATGCAGGGTCGTATCCCGGATCTCGTTCTTGGTTTTGAGTTTCAAAAAGATCAGTTGAAAAATGGGAGCAGTGGGGGTCAAATTTTTGGCTTTCCCATTGACTTGGCACATCGCTTATACAACAGCTTGTTGCTATCGCACAAGCCGTGATACCGTGTAGTTAATTAAATTAATCGTTGGCGTAACTTGGCGACGACTAGCTGATGTAGGCCTACATACGTGCAGAGAGCTTGTAGACTGATGTTGCTGAAAATTCCATTCTGTAACTGATCGGCGGAGTTTTCTGTGATTGACGCGTGAGGCTTGTAACAGTTCGCCACGTCACAATCTAAAAGTTTACAATCAACAATGTGAGGATGTATGCACTTTTGTAGTTTTACACAGTACACCGCAGCGTGTGCAGCGAAATACGTATAGAATCTACTGATAAAAGTAAAAATGTGATACTGAAAACTGTGGCTAAAGTATATTCATGTAAAATTCATGACATGCATAATATAATGCTTTTCGAAGTTTACATGTAAGTGATTGCAGAAATACACTAGTGCGTTTAAAAATTTTAACCTATAGCCTAAATTGGCACATTGTAACATTTGTGTATATATTTCAACTGAAATAGTTTCACAACTAATTACAGATACAAGCGCAATAGTGTAATAAAATAAGATTTCTGAACAAAATGCTGTTTTGGTTAACTGAGAATGTTTTTAGTTTTTTTTCTCCCTTTCACGCTGCTCACGAGTAATCGATTGCATATTTTTATTAAGCAATAGCAACACACAATTGTTTTTGCTTGATAATTTGTCGATTTCAATGTGAATAAATGCAGTCACATTTTATATTTCTGCTGAACGTGAGTATTAACTTACCGAGCTCACACCGATTGTGCCTGCGAAGGTAAGGACGCCATCCGCTCAGCAGGTAAGACACGACGTATTGCGCAGCAGCCTCCGAACATCTCGGCTTAATTTCAGCATACAGACACTGAGCCCAGTACTTGTACTTGCTGAATACACAGGTAAAGTTGCGTTCACACGGTCATGAGTACAAGTCCGAGTACGAGTTTCAGTGTACTGGTTGTTAATAAAGGTGTTTTGCAGTTGCACACGCTTACTTTTGGTTTCAAAATTCTTAAATGTCAACGTGCGGTAAGAGGCTTCTTGGTACGTAAGCGACTGAAATGTTATGTATAGCAATCAACTGCAGAATAACGTAGTAAGTGTCAGAATAGCTTATAAGCAAGGATTCCAACTGCTAGATGCGATCAGTTTAACGACAAATAGACTAAGTTACATTGTAGGCTTAACACGCAGCGTGGGACAAAATGTATCCCTTAGTGTTGTTTGCCATTTTCTGAGCAATTGTTTGGTTTGTGTGAAATTTTATACACTGAAACTTGGTTCATACGAGCCACGTTCACGGCCGTGTTTACGGGTGGTGTAAACCAGCTTTTACTGGTATTAAGTACAAAATTCCTTGCAAGACAACATCGTGATTCTGCACATTCAAGAACACTACTGTAATGGTAACGCGTCCTGATAACAACTATAACCATTTTTGTTGTTATTCACATGAGAGTAACGCTAACTTAATAAGCAATGCACATGTGATAGCTGGTGGTAGGCAGTCTTGACGTAGGCTACTCACGACAATTACTAAACTGTTTATTATGCTGTTCAAACGATTATATGCTTGCAGTTCTAAAAACAGTTCGTGGACTTGAAAATAATTGTCGTTACAGAAAAAAATTCAATAGATTTGTCATAGTTACAGAGAATGAACTGCATTGTACCGCACCGCCGAGTCGCCGACTCCTTCTGGGTAAACTCAAGTACTACGATATAAGAAACAACCTGCTGAAATGGTCTGAATCATTTCTTGTTGGCAGATTTCAGTCAGTGCCGGTGGATGAAGTCTAAACCACTAAAAATTCGTTTTGTCAGGAGTTTCGCAGAAAATTGATCTGGGGGACACTGACGTCAATAACCTGCCATCTATCGTGCACGCTGCTCATCGCGCATGATGCTGGCTTTGTCAATGACTGTCGCTTGCCTGGCAGTGTTTGCTGACGACTGACTGCGGTACAGAGTTATACAGTGTTTAGAGAACGAGTTACAGCTACAGTCAAACCTCAGAGATCTGGAGCTGCGGGCTATAGACTGGGATAAGTAGTTTAATCCCCCCCTTCCAAGTGTCATGTTCTGTCAATGAATAAACGACCATCTCGTCACGACTAACATTGCCATGAACTGTGCATGTTCTGTTACGTATTCAATTTAGATGACATTGCCATCATGCCATTTGCTGCTTCATGTTGTTTGTATGTGTCAAAAATCATTTAATTCTATAGATGGGTTCACTTATCACAAGCAAAAACTAGAAAGCAGTCATAGCCCGCAGGTACCTCCGCCAAGGCAATGTTGTTCGCCAGGTGGCGTCACCATATTCGCTTTGCCAGCGGTTCCCTTATGCCCCCTTTAACGCAATGGTAACGAAAATTTCAAAGTGATCCAGAATCCAGAATTCCTACCGGATCATGCCCAAAATTGAAACACTGGTAGTATATGCCATGCCCGACACACAGTCAAAATTTCAGAAAGATCCGTCCACAACTTTTTGAGTTATCTTGCTAACACACAGACAAACAGACAAACAAACAGACAAACAAAAACCGGCAAAAACATAACCTCCTTGGCGGAGGTAATTAAAGTTCGTATCGTTTAATCTGGTCCACTTTATACATAAGCTAACAAAGCCACTTACTTGCACCAGCTGTAAACAGGCTGCATATTAGCGTCAGCGTTAGCCTGTTGTTCACACGTTGGATAAATGACCGCACTGACTGCATTGGCGGCGAAACAGAGGGAGAATGTCTGTAATTCTAAAATTAACCCACACAATGGATGTTAACAAAACTAACAAAAGTATCATTTATTTCAAATGTTTTACTCAACAGCATTAAAAACGGCAGTTGTCCCCTACACGACAAAAAGACCAGGCCGACAAAACTTGCCTGTTTAATTGCGGTAGTCCTTCGATGTCGACGACGACGTCGTACTGTTGTAATGATGTCAGTGCGGCCTTTTATAGCTTCGAGAATAACTGCGGACACCGAAGCCTGAGACACAGACTCGGCCACACTGAGGACAGCAGGTCCAACTCGAGTTGCTTGGACAGCAAATTGTCTGCAAGTACGACTGTCGCTGGCCTCATGCTCAAAGGCTGCTGTGAAACTCTCCAGACCGGTAGCTATTCGCTATCTACAAAGATACTTGGCTTTTCTCGTAACCACTTGCTAAAAATGGGTCTCGGCTGCGCACTACAAACCTACATGTAAATCGGTTTGCGGCAACGATAAACTGCATTGACTACTGAGTCATTTTTTGATCAGAAAAGAAGCAGCAAAAAATTTTACGGAAGAGAAAATCCAACAATTAAAGCTAACTGGGCAAGCATCGTCGCAGTCGCACGGAACCTTACGACTCGGAACGTCCATGGATTGGCATGTCACTGGGCAAAAAATTAACAACAGCTAGCGTCTAAGCCTCTTTTTCAAAACGGCCAAAGGTTGGCCGTAGCTGATCGAAGACATCTAAACCTAGTATGGTAGACCAAAAGATACCAATTTCGATTTTGTTCTAATCGAACAAAAAGAGTTACAAGTCTTGTAAACATGTTGCCAATGAAGCTGATGTGCGTACGTTGAGTGCTAATGCTACACAATGCCTGCAGACGCTGCGGTGTTGTGTGTTTGAAAGAGTAATAGTAGTAATAGTCGAAATCAGGAAAACGTGCATCAGTAGCATCACATCCCATGCAACTCGTGAAGCGAGTGACTGCTCTGCAAACAACAACAACGTAACAAAATCTATTACTACAAACGCGTCAAAACACTCATTTCTACGAACTCACATAAACCAGAAGCAAGTTCGGTTTACATTATCCTTTTGTGTTATGAATTTATCTCCGCCGAAAACGACCACACCTGACTGGTACCTGCAGACTTGCCGTGGATATGAAATTTCCCATTCATATCTATATCCATATCCACAGATTGTCCGTGAATATCCATTAGGGTGGTCCTTAAAAGTCGAACTTTGGAAAACATTTGCTCTGACCCCTGAAACATGTTCCTTTTAAGAAGAAAAAAATTCACACAAATTTTCACTAAAATATATTAAAATCTAGAGGTGGCTCAAAAGCTTTAAATTTAACTATCCAGGTTTACAATGAATGTGTTATAGTAAATACGCAGTCAAAATCAGTGCTCCGTGAAAATAATTGCTGGCATTACATTTTTTTTCCGAAATCACGTCAATATTTGCAAGTTATGTGCTTTCCAAAACTAGAGGTGCGCCCCTTTCAAAAAAACGTTTACGAAAATTTTCATCGCTCCCTTGAAGCACATTACGTCGACAAAATTTAGTGATGTCTTTCCCACTGACACCAAATTATTACCGAAAATCATTGAATTTTAATACAATTTCCAAAAGTTTGCTGTTAAACGATGGTTAGAAATAAACCCTTGTAGCCAGTGTTGTGTGCGTTAGAAAGCCTTGGTCATTCTATATACATGTAACATGCATAAAAATGTAACACGCTTTAAAAGCGAAAATATAATTTTTCAAAAATGTTCACTTGTGGTAAGTCACAAACAAAATGTCGTATTAATTGACTGTGGACCACAGTTCACGTATTTTTTTTGCTTTATAACAATATTGCCAGATTTTCGATATACTGACCCACTCCGAAAACTTGTCCGTAATTACGCCTAATTTTTGTCATTTTGCATTCCATAATCCTCCAAATTTTACAACGTGGTTTACAAAACAGAACCCGCTTTTCGTCATGTGAAAAATGTTTACGGCCATCGGCCAAGGCAGCTTGGAGATCTCGTGTTGGAAAAAATGAATTCACATCACAATACATCAGCAGTAAATTTTAAAAGTTATCGCCTTCGCCGGGCGACCTTAATAATAGTATCATACGTACGAGCATAGAGGAATAATTTCGGACCAATAACCGTCCAAAACTCTCGTCAAATAATTGCTATATGTTCTTCGCCACCGGGACAGATCGGACTGGACCAAACATGCAAAGTATCTGTATTCTGAACAGTTTCTGTCTGCTGTACTGCGCTCTGCAACACAGCAAACAAACCCAAACATGTCCATCTCTCTGACCATCTCACACGCCGCAGAGATTTCATGATAACGACGCAAGACACGATCACAGAGTGTTTGCCATTCCCTTTTCAAAAAACCTGCTACAAAATTGTTTTAAAATGTTTTAAAAATCAAACAAAATTCAACAAGATAAAAATTGTTTAAATAAGAAAAAAAAGTTTTAAAAAACATGGCGTTTTTCATAAAGTTTGTCGTTCCATCTGAAAAACGCTGCGAGAGGGAGGGAGAGAAAGAGAGAGAGAAGTTTATTTGCCATATCAGTCACAACCAATACAAAAACAATTTCACACAACAGCAGGCTGCCAGAAAGGAAAACTCCATTACAGCTGGCCACCTATGACAACTATAACCAATAACTGGTAACAATATAATAAAAATAATAATAACAAACAAAAGACAGACTAATAATGCAACCAAAATGATTACTAAAAAAAGTGCACAAAGCACTTATTAGACATGATTATTTATGACAATGCCCTAATATAATTTTTTAATTTACATTTGAAAGAATTGATAAAAGTAATTAATTTCAACTCAGAAGGAAGTTGATTCCAAAAATTACTACCTTTATATTTTATACACTTTAGACCATAAGAAGTTTTATATCTAGCAAGATGTAAATTATCCCTGTTGCGTGTATCATGATTATGAAACAAGAAATTTGCATTAAAGTACGAAGTAAATATAACAGGAAACTTTTCTTTATGATAAAAGAATGTGTGAATTAAGACAAGAAGTTGGAAATTATGAAGATCAGGAATGTTAAGTGTGTTAAAATTTTCACATAAATCCGAAACAGAAGCCTTACGCGAAGCACTCTGAAGAGTTCGTAACAATTTATTCTTTAATACCCTTAATCTATTTAAATAAGCACGGTAGGTATCCGTATAGATTTCTATACCATATAGCAAATGTAAGTGTACAAAGGCAAAGTATATAGTTATTAAAACTTTAACAGGCAAAATGTGGCGTATCTTATAACAAATACTAGTAAATTTAAGGATTTTGTTATAAATGTAATTAATATGTTCAGACTAAGTAAGATTATTGTCAATTATAATCCCCAAATATTTACAACAGCTGACCTGTTTAAGAATCACATTACGAAGTCTTAATTCAACTTTACAACGAATATTATCATCACGAACACCAAAGACACTAAAGCAGGTTTGATCCAAACTAAGGCTAAGTTTGTTAGCTAAAAATCAAGTATTCAAATTAATTATACATATATTAGCATTAGCAGATACTTCATCAATAGACTTACCACCAACAAATAAATTTGTATCATTAGCAAACAAAAAACAAAAGCAGTGTCGGAGTCTATTCCTCTGATTGAGACAAACTGTTGACTATCATACAAGTAATCTTTAAACCAGTTATATACATTCCAACAAAGACCATAATTGTAAAGTTTAGCTAACAGAATACTGTGATCGACAGTGTCAAATGCTTTTTGAAGATCCAGAAAAATTCCTATTACAATATTGCCACTGTTAAGCTGTTGATAGATATCATCCATTACATCAATGAGAGCTAGGGAAGTAGAGCGATATTTGCGAAAACCAAATTAATAATCATACAAAACATTATTAAACGCCAAATAATCATAAAGTCTCTTATACATAAGTTTCTCAAGAATTTTTTCAAAAAACATTAAGGAGTGAAATAGGTTTGTAGTTACCAACAGAATTTCTATTATCCTTTTTATACACAGGGATAACTTTGGATATCTTTAACTAATGTGGGACAATACCTTTAGCAAATGACATGTTATATATAAAAGACAATGGTTCAGTGACTATATCAGCAATAGATTTAATGATTTCGGGACCAATGTTATCAGGTCCAGGTGACTTATTATTCTTTAGACTAAAAATTATTTTTTCAATCTCAGAGTTGGTAGTAGGAAAACAGAACACGTTTTGTTTTGATGCAGTAGGTAAATAATTTTTAAAGCTAGTAGCTGAATGTGCTAAATTATTACTCACTTGTTCTACTACTGTACAAAAATAATTATTAAAGTGATCACTGATTTTTTTGTTATCTGTTACACACACATCTTTATTCACCGTAATATGGTAGACATGTTATTTACAAGCAACTCTGATATTGATATTTTATCTTTATTTTTGCTAAATGAACAAACCCTGTCGAGATTTTTCCATAACTTTTTGGTAGTGTTAGTTTGAGTATCAAACAACTGTTTGAAATATGTCAGTTCAGCTTCAGCTGCTATTTGTTTAAATAATTTTCTGTAGTTTTTATAGTTTAGTTCATCACTCAATGCTTTACTTGTGAGCCATTTTTTGTATAATTTATTTTTGTGTTTACTGTTTACTGTCCAGGTGTTATCCACATTTTATCTTTAGAACGCTTACGAGACAATTTAGTTAATGGAAAACAAGTATGGTAACACTTAGTAACTGTATCTTCAAAGCACTGGTAAGCTAAATCAACATTATCTAAAATATATAATTGTTGTTAATTTGTTGCACTTATTAACTTTTTAAATTTATCAATGTTACTGTTGGAAAATATCCTGACAAACCTTACATTTTGTTTAATTTTAATGTGCTTATTAAGAATTAAAATATAATTAGACAGATAATCAGTCAGGTGACACCACAAATTACCCGACTTGATATTAACGTTCCTTTTGGAATTACTGCCATCATAGTAATAAATATGATCGACTAAGGTCGCAGATGAATCTGTGATTCGAGTTGGCATGATAATTATTGGCAAGAAATTATTAAGAAGGAGATTATTCTCAAAATCAAAAGTTGGATTATGACTGTTGTACCTGATTAAATCAATATCAATATCTCCTGCAATAATGCAAGAAGTTTTAGTTTTATACATCATAGAAAGACAACTGTCTAGTAAATTGTTAAATTCATCAATATTTTGATTTGGATGTCTATAAATGCCACCTATGATGTACTTTTTATTTCCGTTAATAATTTCTAACCACAGATTTTCAATAATATTTTCTGCAGTGGATGGAATTCTTAGACGACCTAGTTCACGAACAACAAAACTATTCTTAACATAAATACCAATACCACAAACATTAGAAGTTTCAGATACAACAAAATGAAAATGATAGTTAAAAAAAACATTAGAATAAAATTCTAGATTGTAATTCCAGATTTCAGATAACACAATGACATCAAAATCAAGCTTCAAAGAGTGCAAGAAAAGAAATACACCTCTATGATTTTTATTGAGACTCTTTATGTTTATGTGGAAAACACCTAACTCCACATAAGATTCACATTCGTACATATGATTAAATTCATCATCAGTGCAATAAGTAAATTCTAACTCCTTAAGGATAGAATTATTACACACTGATAGAATATTATTAAAAAATCTACGGGACATGCAAAAAAAATAAGTTAGTCAAATACGGCGACAGTTTGAGACTTTCAGTAGTCATATTTTTCAAACTTTTGAAAACTTTAAAAAATATAACTGACATTATTAAACAGTGACATAACTGCTTTATCGGCTTTCTAATGAGAATATAACGCATAACCATGAAATGCTATTTTGTGTTAATCTGTTTTCTGCGCCGGTTAGTTAGATTGTTTTGCCTCTGAGCGCCAAAATGCCAGAAACAAACAAAAAACAACAGCAAAACATAAAGTGATCGTGTACTGCCGCACCAAGCGGCCTAATTAGCGATAATTAAATATCCACCATGTTTTAACTGCGTCGCTATACTACTTTGTAAAATATAAAATTTTAGAAATTACTACAATGAAAATAAAGTTATTTTCTAGAACAATTATTTTTCATAGTTAATGTAAATTACGCGTAGTTTTTGATACAATTCCAGTGTCTGTAAAAGCAAACAATGTATTATTGCATAATAATTTTAATACGATGATCAAATACTGGTAATGTGTCATATGCCATTTAGTGGTAAAAACAAAGCATTGAATGTCATAGACTAAAATATCACATCTCCGGAGTATAGTTCACGGGGAGGAGAGTCTGTAACACCGGCTCATTCACACGCAAGCAAAAGTGATAATCGTGCTAAGAGCTTAATGATGCACTGGAAAAGCCATCAAATGAGTTTATTTGGACATTCCCACTGAAATTTACACATCTGCAGCAATTGCTATCTGAAGATTGGTTGTTAATAAGTCACCGCTAAAAATAAAATTTCGCACGAAAGATATACAAGTCAATTTCACTGAACAAACTCACCGTGAAAACTTTCATTCAGTACTTGACTCAGCTCTGTTTAATTGTAAAAAACAACAGGTAAAAGTAAATTATTCAACGTTGTACTATTGAGGTTGCATTTTTGCTTTATTGCAATATTACTATAGTTATTCAACTGCAATAGCCATTTTATAGAAATTCACACTGGTACTATAGCCTATCAATGTCAATGCCAATGTCAATATTAAATTTATATAGCACAATATCATAAAGCATCACTATTGCGCTGAATACACTAATATCTCATGAACAATACAGTTTTTAAGCCGCAGAGCGATGGATCGCGGAGATTGCTTAATGTTAATGTTATAGCTTAATGTTAATTTTTAAAAAACAGCAATGTCCGGTCAACATCATTGTTCTGTTATTTACGGTAAATTTTTAAAAAATAGCCATGTCATTATAATATATAATCTATAGTTATTAGTTATAAATGTAGAAAACATAAGTTTATATACTTGTTAACGGCAACATTTAAGGACTTGCACATCGAAAACAGCAAAAATTACAAAAGGTGATATTGTCCGCATCACACTGACTGTGTGTCAATGTGCTGCTGAATAATATCACCTTTTGTAATTTTTTGCTGTTTTCGATGTGCAAGTCCTTAAATGGTGCCGTTAACAAGTGTACAAACTTATGTTTTGTACATTTATATTTGCTGTTTTATTAGTAAAATAACGTTTTCCTACAGTTGACCAGTTACAGAGATATCTGGCCATAGATATTTTACAATCACGATCTTGACCGTTTGGGATCACATGACATTCAAATGGCAACAAGGGTCGGTTGTGGTAGAATTAGTTTGGCCTCATTCAATAGCCCGTCCCCCAAAACCTCCCATTAGATGCAAAGATCTTGGAGATAACTCTTACAGAATTCGAATTATAGCCCTTTTGTCTCAAGTCTCAAATTTCGTTGCCATGGCAACCAGGGAGAGTCCGGGGTAAATTTGAATGACACTGTTAAATTGGCCATCCACGAAAACCATACCCTAGAATTAAAAATTACGACTCTATCTTATACACAGCCTAAGTTATGACCATTAAAAAATTGTTTAATTTTTCCCACAGGCGCCATTGTAGTCTTTTTTTAAAATTTTCTAATAAATAAATTAAATATTAAATTTTAATTTTCTAACCCCAAAAGGCGCATTCTTGCCTGATACTGCATCGTTTGAGCCATCGCACGCAAAAATCCGCCGAAGGGTCTGACTTGTAGGTGAGTCAGTGAAAAAAGGTACATAGCTATAACAAATTTGCGTATATTTCACCTATTTGCTGAGAAGCCTCCCTTGGTCAGATTCACATGAAGTTTTGCAAGATGGGTCATCTAGCCGACATAATCAACCATGCCAAATTTTATCTCCATCAGATCATTGGTTTTGATTTTGTGAGGGGGGGGCGAATTTTTGGCTTTCCAATAGGAAAGAAAAGTTGCCGTTAACACATGGCTTGTACTACCGTTCAGCCTGTGATAAATGTTCAAAACAGCAGTTTATACACTTGTTACCGGCAAAATGCAGCAAGTGACACATTGGAAACAGCACAAATCATAAAAAGTGATATTGCCCGCATCATAACAACAGCTAGTCAATGTGCTGCTGAATAATATTAATATCACTTACAAAGAGACGTTTGATACGTACCGAAACTGCACTCTGATTCCCAAAATTTTCGAGCGTATTGTAAAAAGTTATCCGCACTCGTTTTGTTGCATTCCGCTTTCATTGACTTGTACTTGCATACTACTGCATGCAGCTTTCGCCTGAAAGTACACAACGATGCATAATATGTGTGTACAATCTTACCACTGTACATGAATACGAAATACGTACGTGATATTAAAACTTGTTTTATAAACGAATTCGGCTGGTTTGGCGATGTCGTGCATGCATTTTTGCGAATAAAAGTTGCTGAAAATGTCAATCTTAACTAAACCCCGAAATCTAATCTTAAGTATGGCACTGAGATAAATCGAAAGCACGAAGCTAATCTGTTTTCTAAGCGGTAGCTGAGCTTTTTGTTCGTCCACACTGTAACACTCTCATGCACGCAGCAACTCTAGAAGTTGCTTACACTGCATTATTTTTGGTACCAAATTGATAAAACGTCAAAGGGTTATCTTAGTATCAAGAAATAGTTTAGTTACGATAACGTGTAGTACTAATGGCTGTTTCACACTGAAGCTAATACTCGCTGGAAGTAGGCCTACTCGCGGGTCGCAGCCTCGCGGGTGTGTAATCGCTGCGTGTGCTCGCAGAGAGTGACCTGTTCGAAAACTGCGTGAAATGCAGGCGACTGATCACGATAGAAAAAAACATAGCTGAAACTAAGAAGTTTCCTAAAACTAAATTTCTGACAATTTTTGTACAACTGCGCATGTAGACATCATCGTACCGCCGCAGACATTATTGAACCACTGCACAGTTATAAAATCAACTAGGTTTTAAAGAACCTGCACTAAGATCAGCAACGATAATTACGCTACAGGCCTATAACATTTTCGGTGAAATTGAAATTATTGCTTCTTTTTACGTAAGCACAGCCAAAAATTGGAGTCAAAAGAAAAGACGTACTTGAGCCCCGCCCCCAAAATCCAAACTTGAGGCTGAAAGCCGACAGCGAAAATGGGTTGTAAGGAAAAAAGTGGTTTGAGGCAGAGCCCCGGCGGCAAATGCTTTTGGCCATGAAAAACCGTAAAATGCATAAAACGAGTACAAATTTTGTTATTTGTACTGTACAAATTTATAATGCAATAAACTGTCAAGGCAAAGCAAAGCAAAGAACGACTTTGGCATCTTGTGAGGTATGGCCGCATTGTCCCCTAAATCCGCCTCTTAACGCCATTGAAGATAGTCTGAGTAACCATGACTAACCACATGTCAGAGAGCGAGTACGTCGGTGACGTTGTCACCAGATGTTCTCAGTCAACGTGATAATTACACATTAAGTTGGTCCATCGTGAGGTCTCTTACTGTTAATTTACGGTTATACCCGTATTTTAGCTCAGTCGTAGTACCTGAACCGTACCAGTAATATTGTAGGCCTACCCGTACTCGCACAGCCCTATTACACCAGTACGCGAGTCGCAATGGTCTTCTTACATGCAAGTGCTGTAATTGTAGTAATATGGATATACGCCTTTGATGGAATCGATGCTGTCACATAGACTATGACCGGAGCAGCAGTGCTGAAAACTGTAATAATCTACGCATACACACACCGAACAGTATTGCAGCTAACAATCACCATGAGCGCTGCTAAGAAACGATAGCTTTCGGAGCGGACTTATGTTTTACCGCAGATGTTTTTTTAAAAAATTTATTTCAACGCGAGATCTTCGAGATGCGTCGGCCGATCGGCGCGAAATTTTGCACGGTGATCAGACCTAGGCCGAATATTATAATGCCGCTCCAAAATTTCGGGGTCCCACCCCCAAAAAATTTTAGGGGGCAAAAACATGCAAAATTTGGCTTGATTTCGGACGACTTCGAAGTTCGGCGGCGAATATCTCCGGAACGAACAAAGATATTCAGAATCATCAGACACGTATTTGATCTACCGCAATTTCTCCCGTGGTAGGCGAAACAAGTTTGGTAAACTTTAGTCCAGCAACCTTGAAGATCCGAAGGTGAAATTGTACCCACCTAAAGCGCCTTTTTCGGAAGACCATATTTCGGCCCCTAGGGGGTGCTGCACCCCAAATTTTTACACGCGATAGAAAATGACAAAGTCTTGCTAGCGCACTTCCCATTGAAGACGGGGGTCTCTCTTACACATTTTTCAAAGGGGGAGGAATTGGCTTACATTTTAGCGAATTAGCCACAGTAACTTTGAAGCCAAAGGGAGTAGCCTAATGAAATTTTGCCACGTGACGTAGTGCTAAGTGGGGCTGATAACGCGTGTACAACTTCTAAAGGGGCACCGCCCCCTTAAAATTTGGGATAGCGAAAAACGTTCAAAATTTGGCGCGATTCAAGACAACTTTCAACTGTGAGCGCAAATATCTCTGGAACGAATGCAGAAATCGAAAAGTGGTAAACGGCGTTATAAACTAACGTCCCTTTCGCGTTGAACGAAAAAAGGGGTAAACTTTGGTCTACTAACGACAGCGGTTAGTTGGCTAATGTCTACCTACCCTAAGTCAACACTGCGCTTTCTGCGTATGCTAATGCATTGAAGTTTGGGCCACGTAACTTTGCTATGAGGAGAATGTGAGCCCTCTACATTGTCCCTCCAGTCTGACTTAGAGCATCGGGTAAACTCAGGTTAGGCTTTGCCCCAAATTTCTAGTTATTTATTTATTTCGCCAAGGTATCTCCGAGCTCGGTCGACTGATCGCAGCAAAATTTTGCACAATGATCACTAGTACGCCGAGTTTTATAACGCCGGTCCAAAATTTTGGGAAGCCCTACACAAAAAAAATTTTAGATGCCAAAACGTGCAAAATTTGGCGCGATTTCGGACGACTTCAAAATTCGGCAGCGAATATCTCTGGAAAGGAAGAAGATATTCCAAATCGGACAAACGTTTTATCTACCACGATTCATTCCGCGTTAAGCGAAAAAGACTGGTAAACTTTGGTCCACTAACGTGGGAGTTTTAGAGGTGTAATTATACCCAACCAAATCGACTTTTTCAGAAGACCATATTTCGGCCCCTAAGGGGTGCTGCGATTTTATGACAATAAATTTATTTACTGTTTTCAGAATATCTCGGGGCGGGTAAAGGAAGTTGGTGCAAGGAAAAAAATTACATGTGATGTAACAATGTCTGCTGCAGCCAATTTTGTCTTTGAATAAGAACGGTTAGTTGCCATGGCAACAGGGGTTGTCATGGGAGAAATTTAAATAACACCGTCGGATAGCCCGGGCCCTAAAATAGGGAGGTAGGTGCAAATAGCGCGCAATTATCTTTCACGGGGGCCAAGTTATAGTCAATTTTGTCCCAAAATTTGTTGCCATGGCAAAGGCGGTCGGCAGGGGAGAAATTTAAGTCACACCATCAGATAGTCCGGGCCCAAAAATATGGGGGTAGATGCAAACAGCGTGCAATTATCTTTTACGGGGACCGAATTATACTGCTTTGAAATCTCCATTGGTTGTAATGCAAAATTTTCAACTTTTGAATGGTTGCTATGCAGCATAAAAAGGGGTAAATTTTAAAGAATTTAATCGAAAGCACAATGTGTCCGGCGTCAGAACGCTTCTTTTGAGCCATTATCGGGGTCGGTCGGTCCTTGCCCTTTCCGCATGGTCACTATGGACCACCCATAGGAACTCGACCCCCGAGAGTCGAACGGTCACGTGACCGATGACGTCACGTGACCCCAAAAGGTCAAGCTCACTGATCACAGGCTGCGCGGTAGCGCCAGCCCTGTTGTAAGGGTGACCAGCCATTTCAATGAGAAACTCCAAAATTTGACCCCTCGTATTCTCCAAACCCCTTAATTTTTCCACACCAAAATTTGCACAGATGATTATGTCCAGCATATCGCATGATGTGCAAAATTTGGTGAAAATCCGCTCACGGGGGGATTCCCCACGAATAGATGAAATATAACGCTTGCGTGACTTTTGCGCCTTCCTTTCCCTTCCCTTTCCTTTTTTTCTTGCCGTCCTCTACAAAAAAACGACTGAACTGATTTTAACGCACGATGGCTCATATGACGCGGTTTCGCGCAAGGAAGTGCTTTTGGAAATTACGAAATTTAAATTTAACACTTTCACCTATTTTTTCACAAAAATATGAAAAATTACAATGGCGCCTATGGGGAAAATTAGACAATGCTTTAAACTGTCATAACTCCGGCTATGTATAAGACAAAGTCGTAATTTTTGGTTCTAGGGTATGGTTTTCGGGGTCAACCAATTTAACAGTGTCATTTATATTTACCCTGATTGACCCCGTTGCCATGGCAGTGAAATTTGGGACAAAATGGGCCATAACTCGGCCCTCTTAAAAGATAATTTTGCGCTGTTTGTACCTACCCCCTATTTTCGGCCCGGGCTATCCGATGGTGTCATTTAAATTTTTCCCCTGCCAACCCCCGTTGCCATGGCAACGAATTTTGGGACAAAATTGGCTATAACTCGGCCCCCCGTAAAAGCTAATTGCGCGCTGTTTGAACGTACCCCCCTATTTTCGGCCCCGAGCTATCCGACGG
>Ga0209367_1006835_pt1 | contig 15734 bp, 25 predicted proteins | sample WorMetLIZISLAND2_FD_187412 | JGI IMG/M metagenome (GOLD analysis project Ga0209367, IMG submission 187412) | Marine gutless worms symbiont microbial communities from Max Planck institute for Marine Microbiology, Germany - Olavius geniculatus... ... | reverse complement strand
TATTGAGTATTACATTATTTGAGAAAAAGCCCTTATTACAGGTGTTCACAGCGAGTGACTACAAAAAACAAATAACTAGTGAGCATATACAATTGAAATTATTCGATAATTAACCGGACACTACTGAATGATTCTATTTCTTTACCATCTTTAATTACAAAAATACCAAAATGATAACCGCAAGCATAAAATGGGCTTGGTTTTTCAGTAATCCAATTATGTTTTAATTCATTGAGGACTTGTATATCATCGCTGTAAAAGTTTCCAATTGTTTTTTGTAGTTTGTGGCGTTGATCGTGCCATACTATTCCCGCAATGGCGTAGTTTCCCTTATTAAAATCATATTTATCAAGGAGATGAACATAACCATTAGAATTTTGCCGTTCTGAAGCAAAGGCTATGAAGGGTAAAAGTATTATTATTAAAATCGCTAGAAAAATTCGTTTCATTTCCTTTAAGGATTCTAAAACATCATTTTCTATATTGGGTTCTTTCTCTGACATAAATTCTTATTCGCTATCGAACGGGGCGTTTCACCTGCCGGCGGTTGGTTTAGAGGCCGTCTTTTAAACCATGGAAAATCGATTTCCCATCGAAGTTTATCAGCCGCACGGTATAGCCGGTCAGAGTGCAAACGCTGGTTATGTGATTATTTGTATACACCGATTATTTCGATCAACCCAACTATATTAGCATTCAGTTCTTCAAGATCCTCAGCTGGAATCCACCACTCAGTATGGTTCTTACCACCCACCTTTTGGATGTCATAGCGGTCCATGAATTCTTTTTTGACTTCGAATCTCGTCACATATCCGACCTTGCTATCCTTAATATTCCACTTTATCGCAATTTCTTTGGCATATTCTTCATTCGTAACAGGGTAAAATATTGGTTGTTCTGGTAGACGAGGTGGCCATTCCTTAAACCCGCTATTTTTCAACAGCTTGAGTTCATGCGGACCTGTTGGCCTATATAATGTTACTGTTTCCATATTTTTAATCACAAACACCGCCGATGAGGAGCGGCCTAAATGAGTTCCAAGCTTGCTCGGCCTTAACGTAAGACCGCTATCTACACGCCGTCTGCTCCATTGGCTTGATAGAAGGCGCCTAAACTTTTGGCACTCTTCTCATGAGCATCACATCCAAACCTCGAGCCCGATAATCCCAGAAACGGCTGCAAAGGAAATTTGGAGCTTCCTGCGGTTCAATTTCATTAAATCCCCTTGCCGAAAAAAAGTCCCGTAAGTAGCTGTAAGGTATGCAATAACAAATATGGTTACCCGCTTCACTGACAAGGGCGTCCAAGATTGCCTTTCCGATTCCACGGCCACGGTGTTCTTTTAGGACCCTCATACCACGCAGAACGAAGACATCCTCTTTTCTGGAAAGCCGACCGGCGCCGATAATCCTTTGCACCTCTGTCGCATATACCACCTTATCTGCAGGAGATACAGATCCGCTATAATCGGTAATGCGATAAAAAATTTCAAGATCTCAATCATTGAAAATCCTTTTTGAAGTGCTAAACCTCTTTTTTTGAACTCGGCCAATTTGAATAAACCAAGATAATTAATACCGCAAATGGTCCTAAACCTGGTAGAAGGACCAAATAGGCCCATGCGGGATTTAAACCAGAGCGTTTCAATATACGCCAGGTGGGATATAAAATTAGTACAACATAGATTAAATATTGCGCTATATCTTTTAGCTCGATCATCTACTCACTTTCATAGTCGTCCTGCATAACGCCGAGCGTGAGCAGCGGCCTAAATGAGTGTCAAGCCTGCACGGCCATTACGCAAAACCGCGATCTGCACGCCGTCTGCACCACGCTTTTGTTATGAGTTTTTGTCAGCTTAATTCTGAGTTAAGCACCTTCAAATCAAAGGATTATCATTGAGGACAAAATAAAATCTATTTCGTCTTGATTGGCCGAATGGATACTCATTCTATAAATTCTTCCATCATTATTAAAAATCTTAATTGCAACTGGATTATCCTTTTGCGGATCGCCAAATTGAAAACCTCTGATGACTTTAGTCTCAAATTTGTATATTTTTTCAATATTTGGTTCTGTTAGGATCCTCTTCAGCATGAGCATTATGATTGCCTTACCTAAGTCCTTGGAAGACCGAAAAATACTTGCTTGATCAGGCGTTGTACCCAAACTTTCACCAAATACTGAATAATTCGATTTAAATGTTTGATCTCCCATAAGTTCCTTCAATTTTTCTGCATTGGATGGATCTTCCCCTAATAGTCCTTCTGAGATTTTATATTCTGTAACTGTCCCTCGGTTCATGTAAATGCCTTTGTTTTTCACCGAGTGAAATGATAGTAAAATAAATGCCTCTCTTTCCTTTTTTTGCCTAAGATCTTTCCAGGGGACATTAAATTTGAGATTATCGCATGTAAAAGATAGATAATCAGTCAGGTTGACTTTGGAACTTTTAACGGTTCTATCCATTGGCAAAATGTATGCCCAAGGGGTCTCAGTTTCTGAAAAGCGGCTCTTTATAAAATGAAGTGCCCAGATTTTAGGTAAGCTGATTATTCCAATAGAAATAATAAGAACCAAGAGAGTTACTATAATTAATACTTTTTTCATTACCTTAGGAAATTAGCCCCTCATAACGTGAAGCTGACTTGCCGCCAGCACGAGATTCGAACTGCACCTGTTCTTACGCAAACCGGCATAGATCACGCGGTCAAGTCAAGCGCATGGTTATACAAATTTGCTAAAAAAGATTAAAGATATAAACAGCCACGAACAACGCTCCCAAGACGAGCATTAACCAGGCAAAAGTTTTCCACCAGCGTTTTTGTTTCTCGGTGGCACCAAAATGCCATATATCTGGATCGTTATCAATTTCAAAAGGTAGCTTTGAAAGAGTAGACTTTGCTTGCTCTTTTAGCTGATCGGGAACTAATATTGAATACCAGGTCCCTGGCCCCATTTCCGGTTGAAAAGGCATAGCTAAGCGCACACCGCTTGAAGACTCGGTTTCTTTGAAGAATGGAATTCCTTCCTCACTGAGCACATTAGCTGCCATGTCCAGTTCATGAAGCTTCCCGGTTTTAAAAACTATTGTATGTCCTCTTGCCAATTCGCTCGTTTCCTGAGGTGTATAACGGGGCGTTTCACCTGCCTGCGGCGGGCTTATCCTTACATTTTATCCTGCCGATAAGCCGGATCCCCATTTGGACGTCGTAAACCGCAGGATATAGCCGGCCAGAGTGCAAACGCATGGTTATACGATGTTATTTCTTCTATATCTCCATAGCCAAATAACATGAGTTAATAAAAAACCAATTGCGCCTACAGTACAACCGACCAGGATAGGTGAATGCAGAAATGCAGATAGGATCGCTAATGGTATCAAAGCAACAAAGTATTGGTATAATGATGTCAACAGTGCGTATTGATGACTAAAGGTGATCTCGCCTGAAACATCGTTGGGCTTAAGAAGGACGTGAAAAAAAGTTAATATATTTGAGATGTGCCTTCCTATGATCATTCCGTATATCCCAATTGCGAACCCAAATAGAATCTCAAAAATTGTATGATTTACATCTAAAAACTCGGTTAGAATAAAAAGTAAAAAGGAAACGAGCAGGACGCTGAATACATGGCGGTGATTAAATAGCTTTTTGCGATTAATATCTCTTTGCCATATTGGATTAAGTTCATATTGTTCAACTTTTATGAATTGGGAAAATTTCTTGTCCCTTAGTGTGCTGCCTAAAATTGTAAGATAATAATCTAATAACATTATAATTGGTATGAATAAAATTTGTGGATATTTCATAGTTTCACCGTATAACCGTTTCATAAATATTATTGGTGCAGAACGGTTCCGGTGAGCAGCGGCCCTGTTGAATATCGAGTTTGCAGGGCCTTTAACGTAAAACCGCTATCTACACGCCGTCTGCTCCACTGGCTAGTTGGGTAATCGGGTTGCCTTTCACTTGACTTCTTCGAGACAGCACAATCAAAAAAATAGATAATATTGCAACTATCGATACCAGCGTAATAGTGAGAACATGAATGATTAATTTTCTTTCCTGTAGGGCTTTTTTATACACGTTTTCCGTAAACTCATATTGGCCATTGAGGGCATCAATCACCTTTATCAAAACTTTTTTATCTACATTTTCAGCGCCTTTAATATTTATTGTTGGATACGCCGGCAAAACTATTTTCAAGGAAAATTCCTGTAGGTGTAAGCTAAAGATGACAAACACAACCATCGCAGCTGACACCAGATTTGAACATATTAATAGAACAATCTTCATAATTTGTGATACCCAACGTTGAGTTAATCTGCCGGCCGTCTAACTTTCGAACCTGTACAAAATTTAACGAAAATCGACATAGTTTTCCGGTCAGGTTGGATGATTGGTTATATTTTGCGTTTTTTTGTATTTTCGCATATTCCACCCAAAAAATCAAAAGAATAGATCTTAAGTAATTGAAAAGATTTATAAAAATCACATCCATAAAGCTCACGACTCAATCCAATACAAACTCCCAGAAACCCAAAAATTCCCGATATCGGAATACCATGTGAAATAATGGCATTTTCGAATAAAAAACAAGATTCAAAATGGAGGATTGTATAAGGTTTCTGGAAATCCGGAGCAAAGAGTATGGATCTCAAAATTGAGGGCGATTAAATTTCAACATATAGTGCTAATAGGAGCGAGATAACGTCCGCCGGGTGAGCAGCGGCCTAAATAAGCTTCGATCTCGCACGGCCTTTACGTAAAGCCGCGGCCTGCACGCCGTCTGCTCCAGTGGTATTGTTATGTTTCGCTTTCTCTTTGTTTATTCGGTTAAAAAAATATTTACACGTATTTTTGTATAAATCGTTTGACTGCCCATTGCATCGCCTTTGATGCGTAGTTCTGCCCCGCCAGATAAACGCCCACCCCAAAAACGATGTGCACCAATATGATAACAGCAGGGCCGCCGACCGCGATTGTCATCGGCTTGCTCAATTTCACAGACAGATAGCTCAGGAAAGCCAAGGACGGCAAACCTAATAAAAAACTCATCGCTATTAAGACCAAGCCAACATAAACGCGCTTACCAGGTTGCTGCTTCAAGATAGATAGCCCATCCGTATTGCTCAGTGATTTTTGACCAAACTTGGTTCGGGCCATTTTGCGGGCAATAGCCTTGAGTAGGGACACCGCTAACTTCTCCCTCATTTAACACTGGTAGTGAGCTTCTTTAGGAAAAGACTTTCACTAAACATACATAACGCGGCGTTTCACCTGACGGCGGTGCACTTAAACTTTAGGTGTTAAACAGCTAAAAATTCGACGCTCCGACCAATGTTGTAAGCCGCACGATTTAGCCAGTCAGAGTGAAAACGCATGGTTATATTCATTACCACTTATTTGAGAAGTTGTTTGCAATAAATTCATTAAAAGAATGATGCAATAAATATTGGACAATTAGAATTATTACTATTGTGCTAACCATAATAAAGAAAGCATAAATCATTCTTTGAGCAGATATATATGGAGCCTTTTTTACGCTTTCAATCCTTTCACTAATTCGCTCACTCATTATTTTAGATCCAACAAATTCGCCAAGTAGGTGTAAAGGCGGGATAATTAAAAAATAAATACCCCACCCAAGAGGTGTAATTGGATGCCATGGATAACTAACAATCAATCCTAATCCACATAGGAAAATACTAATCACAAGATATCCGACAATCCATTTTCCTGAATTTTTAAACATTAGTTCATCTCGTATAACGTTTGGCATAAGAGGCGGGCGAATACAGCAATAAGAATCGCAGTAGCCCCGTCAATTGAAACCTATCAGGATTCACTAAAACCGCGAGATTTAGCCCGTCCTTCTTCATGCCATTGTTATCCGCTATATTATATGGATGGTTCAAAGACATACCGCTTGTTTTTAACTTCGACATTTGGTGGGTTATGTCCGTTTTTTTCAAAGAAGTCATATCCTTCTTTAAGATTTTTCCAAAAATTGTACCATTCTGAATTCTTATATCTATTCATATTTTTATTGGTCATATGAAACGGAAATATATGCACTCTAAAAAAACGCTGTCCCTTTCGTAAGGAAGCGTCAACAACAGCGTATATTTCCTCGATTACCTTATCAGTCATGGCATAGCATCCGATAGAAACACATTTGCCATGAACCATCAATGCGGTGCCGGTTCTACCATGAATTCTATCATATTTGTTCGGGTACCCCAGGTTGAAGGAAAGATGATATTTGCTTAGTGGGTTCATTTGTCTAGGTAAAACATAATAAAACCCCTCTGGAGCACGTCCATCACCTCGTCTGACTTTCGGACCCAAAGAGCGCCAACCATAGGTACAAATTTTATAAGTTTTGAATAGTTTGAAATTGTTCCGGTCCCTCAACCATATCTCCAATACCTTTGTTTTTTTGAATATTCGGATAAACACCGGCGTCCCCCAATTGAATCCCGATCGAGAATACTCCTTTTGTAGTTTAGGTTTGACTCGATCAATCACTGCCCGAGACCGATCGCTAGACGGGATGTCTTGGGATTCGGAAACAGCCGATGTAAATGTCGTTGCGATAAATACAAAGAAAATTGATAGCTTTTTCAGATTCATTTTTATCTAAGGATAACGCTGCCGGTCGGTGTTATTTTAACAAATTTTGAATTTCGCTCAAGTTTTTCCGATGCACCTACAAGCGATTCTGGTATCTCACCAGTGTTAACGAAATATGCAATGTCTTCAATAATTCTAAGAAACATTTGTGTACCTAACGGCGGCGGTCAGTGGCAACCAGGGCTTCCACTGATGTACTATAGAAATCATGGAGGCAGATCGTGAACAAACTCGCAAAGCGCCCCGACTCAGACTGTCCACTGCACTGCCATGGTTCGATCGCACTGCATCTATAGTCTTCTAATCGGCCATCCATAGTTATGAAAAATTCTAATTATAACCCCTATTAGAATTATTAACCATCCCATTGGATATAATTTCGCCAGATACATATAAATCGGTATTTCTGAATTTACAAAAAAATTAGGGTGGAGAAAAGTCGGATCAAGGCCTTTTGACCATCGTGGGAGTTGCCAAACCAAAATTGGTAGGCAAGTACCCCCCAATATCATTAAGATTATGTTCTCCTTAAATTTTGGGGGCCTGCCTTTTTTCATTTTAGATATTGTACCAATCTAAGGTCTCTGGTCACAAACTCGCAATTATGAGTGTCCTGTGTATTCACAGGTTCGATGGTTCTATTCCTTTCGTTCCTGATTAAGCTTCAGGCATGAGTCGCAGAAAGAGGTGACGAAGGAATTCGGCCTGTTTCTGCGTGAGACGATCTTGCCCAGCAAACTCATCCTCTGTCGAGTTCTCGGCTAAATTATCGATTCCCGCAAGAACAAGATCGAGAACGGACGCGAAATCGAAGCCACTGTCTGCCGTTATGTACGTCCGCATCGTCTCACGGAGTTCAGAATGTGTGTATGATCCAATCATATTCTACTCATCGAACGTTGCTGGTGAGCAGCGGCCTATATGAGTTTCGAACTTGCACGTTCTTAATGTAAAACCGCAGTATTCACGCCGCCTGCTCCACCAGCGTGGTTAGGTTTTCCGGTTAGTTTTGGACTTGCTGTTAATGCGCCAAGCGATAATATATAAAAAGAACGAACTAACAACACAACTTCCGAAAAGTCCCGAGCCCCACCAAATCCGCGTGCAGCATATTGTTAAGTTTTTCGACCCCTCACAGCGGAAATGTTTTGTTTGACATTACAATATTTCTTATAGGCCCAAGCTTATTGTTCTTTGGCATCTCTATGTCCAATTGCTTTGAAACACCATCAATTATTTCAGAAAGTATATCCTCTGAATGAATTGAGGTTTCAATTATTATACAAGGAAAATCATGGCTTGTCTCTATTCCAATTTGTACCAACCTATTTATTTTGACACGTTCTGCCAAATATGATGCCTTCTTTCTAAATGAAAAAATACTGGGGGGTTTCTTTTCAAAGAACCCCCTAACAGTCCCTTCGTGTTCAGTAGGGAAGAATGCCAACTGGCTGTCAGCCGATGTGGGTCGACCTTCTGATGTATGTAAATATAAATCAGTAGATTCACATATCTTGTCAGATAAAGAATCACGGAATATAAATATGAAATCAATTTCTGAAAATGGAAAACAAATGAGCGCATCAGTTCCTTTCGAAGTTCTGTATGTTTGGTACATCCTGTGCTTAAAACGCGGTGCCATTCCCTCAATTCCTGAAACTTAACGTGAAGCTGACGTGCCGCTATAATGACATTCGAAATGCACCAGATTTTACGCAATCCGGCATAGATCACGCGGTCAAGTCAAGCGCATGGTTATGAAATTATCACAATATATATCTGTGCACTACAGGGACGACAAAAACAAAAAATAGATAGATTACGGCTGGTACTAAGGATCATTGGGTCGGACCGGTCCGACCCAATGCTAGCATGGACCCAATGCTAGCAATGACACCCTCCAAATACGGCACAGCCTTGGCTGTCTGCTGAAAGCTGTTGTTATGCAGTTAATGCAATCCATTTGTCTTCACTCCTGTAAATATATCATAATCTCGGCAGAACTTTCTCGACTTTTGGCCTAAGAAAGGAACAAACGTTTTTGGTTCGATTTCATTAGGAACAAGGTTCAGTATATTCTCGAGAAAACATATGCATGCAGCATTTGCCTCATCACCTCCCAATACCACGACCGATTCAATAAATGAAAATACTTGCTCAGCATTTGTAAGGTGATTATTCTTCAACCGATCGATAACCAAGGTGCTGAAATCTGAAAATACTCCATAAATAGACGATTCTTCGCCGAAATTAAAGCACGCATCATCAGAGTACCAATGCTCTTCAAAACTCGGAATAAGTTTTGACATTTTTTCAGTATATTCTTTAACTTTCTCTTTCATGGTACGATGCATAACGGCTGGGATGAGCGGCCGCGTTCGTGATGACTATATAGCAAGAAGTAAAACCCGGTCGGCTCGATCCGCCTTGATATGCGGCGTGGGTAAATGGCAACTCAGCTCGCATACCCCCGGTCAGCCTGATCAAACAGCTGCCGGTAGTTGAAAAGACCGTGGCGATCCACCACGGAACGGCCTGAGGAGCTGCAGTCTCCCTTATTTATAATGCGGCCGGGCCGTTCATCCGCAACGATATGAGGCGCGGGTACTATGTGCCAGTTTCGCACTTCTCCGATGGCAAGCGCCGCATATCGCCGCTAATCAGCCGCGCGGCTTTTTGCATCGGCCGAATTAGCCTGGTTCGGTGGTTTACGGTAGCGTTTGATTTCTGCTTTAAGTTTCTTGTATCTGTTGCGATCAATGTTACCTGTTTTCAGTCTATTCTTCAGCCCCAGAAACATGTCTGATTCCGATAGATGGCACCAATCCCATGCCATCATCTCGAAATTAAACCATCCGGCGGTTTCCCAGGCAATTAATCTCATTTTAGATATGTCATCCCTTGAGTATCCCCGTTTTAGGAGCTCATTTGCGAATCGTGCATAATATTCAGGTTCGTGATCGGTATCGATTACTTCTTCAAGTACGCACTCCCAGGACGGTAAATTTGGCAATGATGGCAATGCTGCTTTACCATCGTCGTTCAGCGAATCCAGAACTTGGAGTCCATCAAGTATTCGACCTTCCTTTGCTATTTTTTTAAGAAAAGATTCTGTAATAAAGGTGGCCATGTTTATTTCAACCGAACGCCCGCCGGTGAGCAGCGGCACAAATAAATTGCAAGCTTGCACGGCCTTAACGTAAAACCGCGATCTACACGCCGTCTGCTCCAGTGGCATTGTTAGCTTTTTGGGTTTCTGTGTTTATCGAATGTCACTTCAAAAATTTTAATGAGCTCTTTGAATTTATCATCGATCGAAACATAACGCCTAAAGCTAATCAACAGAATCGAGCAAGTAACAACGAATAGTGGTATAAGTATGTAATCAAGCCACGATGGACTCTCTGGCCATATACTCGCGAAAATTAGCCCAATCCATGACAGAATAAAAATAAGGACAATTAAACTCAGTTTTATACCGTTCAAACTGACATATCTGTATGGAGCACAGACCTCCAAACTGGCCGATATCCGAGAACCGTCGATCGCATCAACAACCAAGCACTTTCCCTCAATTTCCTTTCGGAAAGCAGTTCCCCAAACAAGAGATCGTTTGACAAGTATATTGAAATTATTGTTTTGAATTTTCTTTTTTGAATTAACAGGCTTTGCAATTGTGAGTATGGCATCATGAAATGAGTGATGCAAAAGATTTATCACCTCATCTTTTGGGATTAATAGGCCCCATTCAATCTTCCAATTATTCATAATAATTCCGAAATTAACGAGCTAACCGGTGAGCAGCGGCCCTGATGAATACCGAGTTTGCAGGGTTTCTAACGTAAAACCGCTATCTACACGCCGTCTGCTCTAATGGTTGGTTGGGTAATCGGGTTGCCTTTCACATGACTTCTTCTAGATAGCACAATTAAAAAAATAGATAATATTGCAACTATCGATACCAGCGTAATAGTGAGAATATGAATGATTAATTTTCTTTCCTGTAGTGCCTCTTTATACACGTTTTCCTTAAATTCATATTGGCCATTGAGGGCATCAATCACCTTTATCAAAGTTTTTCTATCTACATTTTCGGCGCCTTTAATATTTATTGTTGGATACGCCGGCAAAACTAATTTTAAGGAAAATTCCTGTGCGTGCAAACTAAAGATGACATACACAACCATCACAGCAGATACTAAATTTGAACATATTATTAGAACAATCTTCATTATTCTTGTTACCCAACGTCGGCCGGTCACCTGCGCCAGAGTGGCTCAAAAATCACTTTAAATAAGGATAATAGTTCCGATAACCACCAGCTGCTTAAACGGCTCGGTGTCTGGCGTCAGGTGCACTGGCGTTGTTATATGTTTATTCATCATATTTACAACCGTTTTTTTGCCATTCACTAAAGCTGTCAGAAACTAACTCCATATATTTAGGGTCCATGCTACCATGACCAACAACATGCACAGGTGGATCATCTTCTCCGAGTTTTAGTAGAAAAGCTGACCCACCGCTGTCATCGCCTATATTGATATAACCAGGTGCATATTTAATTGTCTCATAGGTCTCATTTCTTTCTATAAGCTCGTCAATCAAATATAGAACAACAAGGTCATTTTGGAATCGCTCAGTATGATTTTCCAAAAACTGCTTGTATGACGCTGGCAATTTTCCACCGATATATTCTTCTATATCGTTCAAAACTTTCCCTCACATAACGCCTGCGGTCAGTAGCAGCCATGGTTCCCACTGCTATCCAGATCGGTTAATAAGGTGAAATCCAGAAAATTCACTAAATAGGCAGGGCCCTGGCTGTCTACTGCACTGCTTTGTTGTGCGCTCTAGCATAAGGTTCTTCGAGCAAATATTGGTTTTCCGCGCTTTCTGGACAATATGTGCCAGTTTTCTTCAATATAAATTACAGCCTTTTCAACTCCTGGCAGCACGATTACATTACTATCATCACTCGGGTAACAGAAATCATCCCAATGGTCTAAAAATAGGCCCCAATCAGTTTTCACACAAACTTCAGCATGCCAAAAGAATAATAGTGCCGATGTTTCTGTTGCTGGAATCTCTTGCCTAAGTGTATGTACAACTCGTTTTTCTTCCTTTTCTGTACTGGACCTGAATGTTGGGCTATCCGGCCATTCAATGAGCTTTCGAACATACAATTCTGTAAGATGGCGTTCTCTCTTATTTGAACCAGGATATACATACTTTTCCCAAAGTCCAAGACCATCCTTTGGAGAAGTTGGGCGAAAGCGGCTAAATTCATCCGGCGTTAGCTGTGTGTATCTCTGCGCATCACTAAACCGCCAGATCAACTCAAACTCATTGAGTCCTTGACCTTCTGGTGTCATCCTCACCTATTGATTCGCTGCACAACGCCTGCGGATAACCAGCGGGCCAAAATAACTTCGATCAAGCAGGAAATTTAACGAAAATCGACATAGTTTTTCCCGTCTGGTTCATCCCGTTGTTATGTGGTTTTAATCAAAGTAGTAGTTTAAAACGATCTTTTTTATTTTATCGCTGGTTATATAAGATCTTATGGTTTCTGTTTCACCATGATATTGCCTCATATTAACTATCTCTTTGTCGGGTTTACCTAAAACTTTAAAAATGCGCTCAGCAGGTGATCCAACGTTAAGATCGTTTAGAATTTTCCAATCCGATTTAGTAATAATTATTTGAATAAGCCACAATTCTTGTGAAGAATGGACATAACCATAAATTTCTAATCCTTTAAATATAAGTGTTCGAAACTCATCCTTCTTATTTGGGTTATGTCGATTAGATGTCTTTTTTACTATCTCATTTTTTAATTTGCCAAGCTTCCGCAATCCTTCAAGTGACTTCTCTTCGATGAATAGAGGAGCTTTCCGTACAAAGCTATCTATAATTTCCTGTCTCGATAGCATCCATTCAAAATCTTCATTTGACACCGCTTGGGCCGAAGCAATTAACATGACGAACAATATGAAAATAGATTTCATCATAGTTTTCGCACATAACTTAGAAGTGAGCTGCGGCTTAGATGGGTTGCGAACCTGCACGGTCTTTTACGATAAACCGCCATACTACACGCCGTCAGCTCCACTGGTTTGTTGGCTGATCTTTCCGTTTTCATCACAAGGGTTAACTCGTAAAACCGTGCCCTTATGAGCCTTAAACTCACCGCCTAAACCATAAGCAGGGTCAAATATAACTTTTAGCGGTCTAATCCCAGCTTCAGTTCGAGGTTCCGCTGTAATTCCTAAACCCAATATGGTACTTTGATGGTTAAAACCATCGAGCTCCACATCAAAGATGTTTTCGAATTTAAAATGAATTAGATGGTGTTTATGGAGTTTGTAAAAACCTTTTTCGGTTATTTCACTGGTCATTTCCCATCCATGAATTTCAAATTCGATGTTAGGGCTAAAATACCCTTTATAGGTCTCCTTCAGTCTTTCTAGTTTAATCCAAAATACCTCAGCATCATGTAAAGAGGGCCAATAGCAAAATGCTTCTACAACAAGATAGTGGTTTGTTATGATTTTGTATGCATCCATAGCTTGTAGAGCCAACGTGAGCGTGAGCAGCGGCCCAAATGAGCGTCAAGTCTGTAAAGCCCTTACGTAAAACCACGATATTCACGCCGTCTGCTCCACGCATTTGTTGGGTGACTTACTGCCACTCGTCCTGTCAATCGAAATTAGCAGATTCCCAATCAAAGCCAAAAACAGCCAAGACAGCCCCTCTCCAATGAACCACCTCATCATCTCCGAAGGCAACACCGGCAGGAAGAAAGCTGTCTCCTGGCAACCAAGTAGATGCGTTTACTGCAAGCGCATTGAGCCAAGGCAGGCCTCGTGGTCCGCAAATTTTGTCACGAATGAATCCAAGTGGATAGTTGAGGCTAACGGGTGCAATATCACGATTTTCACTTTCTCCTATAGCTTCAGCTATCTCACCGTAGGATTCTACGCGCATTCTTTTTGCTAAGACCTTGAGATGCTCAAACACTGCCCGGCTATTCTTAGGGGCTCCATCCCATATCGACATAAGAAATTTCCTCCTCGCATCTGAAAACGTTCGCTCTATGAAACCCAACGCCGCTAATCAGCCGCGCGGCTTTTTGCGGCGGCTGCATTAGCCTTGTTAGATGTGTTTACCTTTGAATCTTCATTATTTGTAACAAAATCAATGTGTAATTTCTGCAACGTCGACTCTATCTCTTGAAGCTTAGTGTTTGAAATGGCTAATTTTTCATTTGCCTCCTGAGCCAAATCTTTAAGATCCTCAATTCTTTTAGTACTCTGCGCTTCCCTCTCGGATATGGCAGATAGGGATTTATTGTTCGAAGTAAGAAGTGAAGAAATTTGAGTATGGGTGGAATGTAACTGCTCTATCAATTCTTTAATTTCTGACCTTCTTAAACGCTCCTTTGATTTATCAATGTTCTCTTTTATGAGGGTAAAAACAAGAATCAAGAATCCGCTAAGACCTACTGTTAAGGCATACTTAAAAACATCTTTTGTAAATTTTCCGGCGCGTGTTTGCTGTTCTGTCCGGTTGGTTACGTATCTTTTGAAATTTTTTAAATAAAAATGTCTTATTCGGTGAAAAAGCTTTGGATTGCCATCGATGCATGTGCTTTCCATATAAGCAATAAACATATTCCAGTGTTTTTTTGATTTCTTATGAAGTGTAGATGGATTTTAAATTTTGTCTAATAATATCAATTGCTCAGGTGGCCTTTGATTTTCAGAAGCTGCTGGATATAGATTGCATATAACGTGCCCATCATCGGTTCGATGATACGCAAGAGTTGCTCCATGAGCGGTCTCCAATTTTGTAGTTGTTTTAAGGTTTTTTCCAATTTGGGTGGTTTGCCCGATAACCCGATTCCCATAGAAAACTTCAATTTCTTTTTCATTCATACCGCTATATCTTCCACCAGGGCAAATGCATAAAGAAAATAAGCTATTGAGACGCTTGCTGCTACAATCATCTTGTGCATATGATTCAAAAATATTTTTTGTTTCATTGAAAAAACATTTGAATTCTTTAACGCGTTGAATTCTTCTTTTCATAAATTTATACCATCGAAAAAGATAAGCTCATCTCGTAAAAGTGAGCTGCGGCTCTGATGAGTGCCAAGCTTGCACGGCTTTTTACGAAAACCCGCAAACTACACGCCGTCAGCTCCACTGGTTTGTTATCTTTTAATTAATAAGTCTTTCTTTTTAACTTCAATAGCTTTTGGACCACAAGTAGTTACTTGATGGTGTACTATGGCACCAAATAACAATTCTACTTTTATACTTTCACAAACAAAACTAAACTCTATGACATATGATGTATCTGTTTCTTTAATATGAGTACAAATCATATTTGCAATAGACGGATCTTTTGTAATATGAGCATACCTTGCTTCCTCTATAATTTTTGCAACCTTTACATCGGAGACATTAATTGGTTCGGGCTTAGATTCAATATTTAAAGAGGTCATAACCAAATAAATTGTAACAATAAATCCGATTACAATCCCTGAAAAAATTAGAAAGAAAGGTTTATATATTTTTTTCATTGAAGATAACGGTGAGTTAACCTGCCGGCCGTCTGACTTTCGAACCTGTACAAAATTTAACGAAAATCGTCATAGTTTTCCAGGTCAGGTTGAATGATTGGTTATCTGTTACGTTTTTGAATGTATTTTCGCATATTCCACCCGAAAAATCAAAAGAATAGATCTTAAGTGACTGAAATGAAATGTAAAAAGCTCATTAATAAGCTCAAGACTCAATCCAATAGAAACTGCCAGAAACCCAAAATTCCTGATTTCCGAATACCATGTGAAATAATGGCAATTTCGAATAAAAAACAAGATTCAAAATGGAGGATTGCATAAAGTTTCTGGAAATTTGGGTCAATAGGTATGAATCTCAAAATTGAGGGCGGTTAAATTTAAACGAGCCTATCTACATTTTTAAGGTTAGTGTGACCGTATCTGTCACACCCATGGTGTAAGATCTCCTTAAAAGAACAAACGAAAGGAGATCTTATGAATATCGATCAATTAAGACAACAGTTTCCGGA
>Ga0209367_1006834_pt1 | contig 15735 bp, 6 predicted proteins | sample WorMetLIZISLAND2_FD_187412 | JGI IMG/M metagenome (GOLD analysis project Ga0209367, IMG submission 187412) | Marine gutless worms symbiont microbial communities from Max Planck institute for Marine Microbiology, Germany - Olavius geniculatus... ... | reverse complement strand
ATATTATATGCTGATGATATACTAATGATATCTCCGTCAGTCACCAAGCTACAGAATATTGTCAGTATATGTGAACGTGAACTGAATCTTCTCGATATGCAAATCAATGTTAGAAAATCATGCTGCATGCGCACTGGTCAGCGGTATGATGTCAAATGTGCTGATATTTTGAGTGCTGACGGTACACCAATTATGTGGGTGGATAGTATCAGATACTTGGGTATTGTAATTGTACGTTTCTGTGAATTTAAATGTTCGCTGGATAATGCAAAACGGTCATTTTTTCGGTCTGTAAATGCCTTATTTAGCAAGATTGGTAGACTAGCCTCTGAGGAAGTTTTTCTACATCTACTAAACAGTAAATGTATGCCAGTATTATTGTACTCGTTAGAAGTTTGCCCTCTGAACAAGGCGGATATACGGTCCCTTGACTTCACCGTCACGCGCTGTTTGATGAAATTATTCTGCACGTGTAATACTGACATAATAGGAGATAGCTGTATGTATTTCAAATTTAAGTTACCTAGCGAGATAATTCCCTGTAAATTTCAGAAATTTGTAAACAAACTTGAACTTCAACGCTACACACTAAGCTGTTACAATACTGATATAGTTAAGGTTATGTGCGTCTGTGATATGCTATAGCCTAGTAACTGTTTTATATATTTTTGTTTTGTTTTCTACCACATTGTGTTGGTGAATAAAGATTATCATAAAGAAGGAAAGCAAAGAGATAGGAGGGACGAAAGGGGGAAGGGAAGGAGGGAAAGAAGACAAGCCCCCAATTCACATTTTTGGCTACGGCACTGAGTAAAGCAAAGGAAAAAGCAACGAAAACAGGAGAGGATGGGGAGGGGAGAAAGTAAAAGAGGAGAAAGAAAAGGGAAAAGGAGTCCATGTTGGGGTGGGGAGATCAACTCCTGGCGCTGAGGAGAAATGGACGCTCCTGCATTTCTTGAGATTGTTCTCAGTCTATGGTTTGCTGACAAGTGGCATGATACAGAACTGATTGGACACAGCTGTATTAACATTGAAATTTAATGACTTAACTAGAGAAAGCACTCGGAGAGCGGAGGTACCTCCGCCAAGGCGAAGCTATTCGCCAGGTGGCGTCACCATCTTCGCTTTGCCAGCGGCTCTCTTATGCTCCCTTTAACGCAATGGTAACGAAAATTTCAAAGTGATCCAGAATCCAGGATTCCTGCCGGATCACCCCCCAAAATTTAATCATTAATAGTTTATGCCATGCCCGACATTCCCTAAAATTTCAGAAAGATCCGTCCATAACTTTTTGAGTTATCTTGCTAACACACAGACAAACAGACAAACAAACAAAAACCGACAAAAACATAACCTCCTTGGTGGAGGTAATAAACTGAAAGTATATCATATTCAATAAAATATTTGTAAAAAATAACCAAGAGTAAAACTACAACATTTCAGTTAACTACAGTTACACATCACAGACTTAACTTCTGAAAAAAAACTAATAGATACGCCGAGCATACACAAATATTTACACGATAAGAAATACAACAAAATAAACAGATGTTTATAAAAATACAGATAAATAAAAAAAACAATTTCAGTAGGATTGATACTGTAGAAGTTCTGGCACAACATTCTGTTTATAAAATTAGTTAATTATGTGTGAAGAGTTGTCATGAGGCAACTGTCTGTAGTGTGCATCCAGCTACAGCATGTAGCTCCAAAAAGCATCGGAAATGGATGCAGAAAGTCGGTGGTGCGGCACAATGTTGGGATTATCTATTACATATGCACCTTCATATTACTACCACATCATGTCTCAAAAACGTGCCACTTTTATTTTTTAAATCACTCCATAAAACATCAGCCGATTTTAATAACCTTTGGCATGCAACATCGCAAAAAAACTTGAAGACCAGTTTGGGCACCTCACCTTAATACTGTTGCTACACTACGTCGTAAAATGACAAAGTCGTAGCTTGGCCGTTTACAACAGTGAATGAATGAATGAAAAGTCAGACTAAAAAAGTAACTGCAAGTATGGCAGAAAGCAATCGCTCAGCATCCATCACTCCTTTATGCTTTATCCAGCTTGCTGTAAGCATTCAGTAATTGTAAGACATCATAATTCTCATGATGATGTCACAGGCTACTGTGAAACTGACATACCTGGCACATTCCAGCAGCAACTTGAACATGATCCTTGAAATACACTGACTCAAACTTTGCCATATCCTAACCACAGCAGCAGACTGGTTCACTTCAACATACTGTTCACCAAAGAAACGCAGTGCAACACAATTAAGAAAAAAAAGAAAACTTATGGGTAATACTTAACCAGATATTAAATATCAACAACGTTACATACTGTCTGCCTTATGCTTTTAATCCATGTATTAATACACGGCACAACGAGTTTTCCATCAAAGACAGTTTGAACATAAATTTACTCCTACATTAGTCAATAAGGTCTTTTACAGTAGGAAAGGCAAAAGATATAAACAGCTGCTTTTTTGTCAAATCATTTACTCCAACTATATGACAAAACAAAACTTCTATCATCTGCATAACCATTGAAATAAACATTACCAAGCTGCACAATGAGTGTTTTTATCATGCAGTAATAAATCTTGCAGCTATAGAATTCTGCAAATAGAGCCACACAAGAAATATTACTAGACTGTGACCAATCCAATGTACTCCTCACGCGCATCATTTGTCTTTTCCTTCTTCTAAAAGCTTTTTCGTTCCTTTCAGCTTGTATTAGAGACCCGGCGTATAATTGAGACCTGTTTAATATTATACTAATAGTGACTGGCGTCGAGGTCGTTATTGGAAATTGTCTCCCCGAAGTTCGTAAAATATTGCCTGATTCTAAGAATTGAGAGAAAAAAATTTCCAATAATGGTCGATAACGCTAGTTGCCATTTGTCTTGTTATACCTAAACGCATGCAACGTTACAGTGATATCGCACCTCAAAGATAATAAGGTCACAACCTTGATCTTTTGGGGTCACGTGACGTCATCGGTCACGTGACCATTCGACTCCCAGGGTCGACTTCCTATGGGTGGTCCATTGTGACTATGCGTCTATCTGGATTCTGGCACTGTTACGAAGATATGGTGCCTCAAAGATAATGGGGTCACGACCTTGACCTTTTGGGGTCATGCGACGTCATTGGTCACCTGACCATTTGACTCCCGGGGGTCGACTTTCTATGGACGATCCACAGGGACCATGCATCTATCTAGCACCGTTATGGAGAGCGCAGGTACCTCTGCCAAGGCAAAGCTATTCGCCAGGTGGCGTCACCATCTTCGCTTTGCCAGCAATTCCCTTATGCCCACTTTAACGCAATGGTAACGAAAATTTCAAAGTGATCTAGTCTATCTAGCACCGTTATGGAGATATGGCCGTTTGAAGTTCTTCAGGTGGCTCTTCTTGGAACAGAGGTTGGTTGTTGGTCAGTCATCAGTCAGTCGGTCGGTCCTCAATATTAGGAACGTAGCACACGAGGAGTAAAAACAGTTGTTGGTGCTGCTGTTTTTGTTGTGGTAGCCAACAGATCTTCTCTTCTCGTCGTACAAATTACACAATCAGTTGTTCATAGATCTTGGACTGCAAGTTGCATCAGGTACGCAGAGCAGTAGGAGAGATGTTCTACAGAGTGTGGCGCCATGAAAATATCTAAGCAAGTGTAAAACTCTGAACTAATCTATGGCATGACTACTGTGTAAAATAAGTTGTAGAAATGCACAAAAACAAGAAAGACGCACCACAAACTCGACCGAAAACAAGTGCTGCGATGTTGGCTCAATGTCACTCGCTGAGGAAAAACAAACACCTCCAACCTGAGCAATCAATGTACACATAAATGCATGAACATAGTCACTGCATACTGTAAGCAGTGACATGCAAAAGCATAGTCGTGACAAATGTTTATAAACTTTTTTTATTTTCCAAATAAATGGTGGTTACAACTCCCTCAACTATTATGGCTTCACCAACATGTGGCAACTACAAGGACAAAAAGTGCATTCTGGGGCATATTTGACCCCACCATGACCTTTATTCTTGACCTTTTGATCTCAAAATGATGCATTCATCGTTGTCCCAAAGTCTGTTAGTAGTAAAAGTTTAAGCCTCTGAAATCTCCATTGTAGCAAAGTCACGTGGCCCAAGCTCAAATACAATTAGCATACGCTGCATGCGCAGTGTCGACTTAGGGTAAGTAAACATTAGCCAACTAACGGTGGTTGTTAATAGACCAAAGTTCACCATCTTTTTATTCAACGCAGGGAAAGATCGTACAGAGCGGTCCATAAAAAACGTGGCACTTTATTTTTGTCCGTATCTTTGCCAATTATTGACCGATTTTCAAAATTCTTTCACTGGCACACTCTGCAGACAATTTACAATAATGTGGTTATTATATATCCCACCACACCATAAATGTGTCTCTACGCTACATTGTGAAATATGAATAAAATATAAATGTACAACAATAATAACAAACATTTTGGTAAATAAACTATAATTATAAAACTATAAACAACTAAAACAAAAAATGCAAGTAAATGAGGAAGTTGACTCCAGAAGAGAGGTGATGCATAGCAATTAAAAACAACATATTTTTCCAAAAAATGTAGGTGGATGAGCAAAAGTGATAACAGATGATGATCAAGATCGAGTAACATGGACACTACTTACTGACTGTTCGTAAGTGATTCAAACAAACATTTTGGTAAATAAACAAAAAAATACTTCAGACCAACATTGCAGTTAATGGTCTGTATGACACTATACTGTGTGGGTCTAACACAGTTTAGTGTCATACAGATCATTCATCACAAAGTTGGTCTAGCACGTTTTTCCACTTACCTAAATGTTTGTTATGATCGCTAGGTTTTTTCTTCCATTTATATTTCTCAAGGTAATGTAGAGACGCATTAATGGTGTGGTGGGTTATATAATAACCACATTATTGCAAATTGTCCGCAGAGTGTGCCACTAAAAATTTTGAAAATCGATCAATAATTGGTGATGATTTGGACAAAAGTAAAGTGCCACGTTTTTTATGAACCACAGTGTAGTTCAGTGATTTTCAACCAAGGTTTGGGTTATGCTAGGGGTTCCGCGGCTAATCAGTAAAAAAGTAAAAATAACCTGTAGCGTGCGAAATTATGTCAAACCAAGCCATAAAAGTATAGGCCTTCTACTACGTACTGAATGCTTAGTTCCAAATTAGCGCCTCTAACCGTTTACTTTAGCATACAGTGTTGAATATTTTTCTTTTTGTTATCAATGTTAGAATATTTGTATTTAACATCATACACTAACTTATAAGTGTCAGTATTATGAAATCATGTGTTTATTTATTTAAAGCCTTTCACTTCTTGAAACACTCTGCTTGAAAAATGTAAAAAAAGGTTCGCCCATCAATGCAAGTGGCTGGGGGGTGCAGACCCCCTGAGCTGTCCCGGGGCGTAAAAAAGTAAAAGTAAAAGATCCAGTGACAATGTTTGTGCCATTGGCGACCATCTTGCAAGGTGCTTTTGGTCATGAATAAAATAAAATTGCTAAATAATAAAATTATCTAATACAGTCAAATTAAACAAGTCTTTTGCCTGCTGCTTTATCGTCAGCGTTTGAGGAATATGGCCCAGAGTCCAGACTCTTACAGGTTCTCTGTTTCTTGACTTCGCTGGGGACATCAGTCCCCAGACACCCTAAAAATTCCACTTTGCCTACACCGCTGAACTCGCTTATCAGTGCATGGGGTTCCGTGAGTGATTGTCGCACTTATGTAGGGTTCCGCTGCAGTAAAAAGGTTGAAAAACACTAATGTAGTTGATAACACCATTAACCGCTTGTGAATATCTCCATCCATTCAGGAGACATTTGCGCTCAAGGTCAAAAGTTGCCCTAAATCACGACGAATTTTGGATGTTTTTCATCACTCATATTCTGACAACAAATACCCAAGAGATCTTGCTAACAATGTTTGTTCGGGACTCACGCACACACAGACATACGAACACTCTGAAAACATAATGCCTCTGGCCACTGTACCTAGGCGGCATGTTTTAACACTGTTATTCATGTAAGGTTTAAACATTTTTAAGGAAAATTGATCAGCGAAAGTAAAAATTCTTGTCCAGAAGAAGTGAAATGCAGCGAAATTCAACTCGAAATAACAATGTTTTCATTCATTCATTCATTCAACAAGTGTCTGCATTTTATACGAGTTCGTAACAAGATATAGGCAATGGCGACCCAAGAATCAGGTTTCCACCAACTGACACCATCGCATCATACTTGACTGTTAACTCAACATCAGTTGAGCTTTTTTAATTGCTAATGCAACCCGACAAGCTCATAAGTCAAGCATGCGATTTTAGCAGTTTTAGACATTTTTCTAAAACGAATCCCCTGTTCAATCTCTACTAATATGACACATATTAATGATTTTCTAAATGGTATACCCTACATAAGTATACCTTTTACCTACTTACTTACTAAATGCAAGGCTGAAAGTACCTGTTGATTAGGTGGACAAGTACAAGTTGGACTATTGGTTGCTGACAAAATCTGATTGCAACGGATGCATCTGATTCAACAACGGATACACACATAAATGCTGATGACATACAACCGCAAACAGCATTATCAGAAAATATTTAAAAAGCAACAAAAAATAATGTTATTTACTATTTAAGCCAATATCACTAGCACCAGTTACCGTAAAATCTTGCATATAATATGCAGTATTTTACCCTTGAACTTGTTCTAATCAAAAGTTTGTGATGCATATTATACATAGGAGTACTTTTTTCAGATATTTTTAGCAGCCATGTATGAACGTCATGTAATAACCATCAGACAAAAGCCAGCCTGGTGACAAATGAAAGACGCTGCCATGTAACTGGACACTGCAACAGCTCTGCCATCAGTTTATAGCCAGCCCAGTGACATTGTACGAGGTGGATGCATTGTATTTCAGCAATCCATAAGTGGACAGACCATAATAAACAGACCAGCTAATGACTCAGCAAGTCAGTTGGTTCGTACTGATCCATCCTCAGTCGTGAACAGCAGGCATTCATGACAGCTATCAAATATCAGATGCATATTTTATACATAGGATTACAGCTTTTTCCACAGTGCCATAACTATGAACTAGGGGTGTGTGATGCGCATTGTATGCCAAATACCTAAACAAATTCAATATCTCTTCAATACATCTTTTAAAAACACCTATCATAATTTAGTAACCAGCAATAAAAAAGCTGGATAAAATAATTTTTAAACATAACAGAATTCATTTTCCAATTTTTAACTAACACTCCTGCTTTATTGTATATGGTTAGAGCAAATACAAAATGTCCTTAAGAACCACACTGTTATTTTGGATGCAGACATAATAAGACAATTAAAACACCAATGGATATGAGGAACAGACAGCAAATTAAAATCCGATGAACTCTGAGTACAAGATGGAACACAATGATTTAACATCACATGCATAAATCAACACCACCAAAGTGCTCACAGCTGAATAAAATGCACCTAAACCTAAATAAACATTAACAAATGTTTAACTGACTTCCGTCCAGTATGATCAGGAAACGTGGTGGCAGCACACTCCTCACAAGTTCTGGTAGGAGGTGTCGAGTACCAGCCGCCCGTTAGCTTCCTCTCAACTGCAACATCCACACCGCTACTGGTGGTCCTGGGGCTGATTTCCAAAAGGTCAGTGGTAGCGGTAGATCGGCGATCTCGCACTAGAGAGCAGAAAATTACTAGCGGTAGATCGCCATTTACCTAATTACATTTATCTCATTGTTAATGTAAGAATGCAGCCACATTTCTTCTTCACTGCACTGCTAAGACTGTGGTTAGAACTGAAATGTTATCAATTACCAAGCTTTAAATAAAATTTATTCAAAAGCACTATAGTTCTAAGTCCATGTTACAAAAAACAGCTTTGGCTTGAGATGGACTCTGGTATAATACTGAATAAGCCTGGTTTAAATACGTGACAGTGTCGTGGCATGGTTTGTAGACCTTCTATGTCTATCAAGCATATAAATTCTACCATATTCCCAATAATGATCCGATCTACCTTTAGCAATTTTCCAGTGCTAACAGCAAGATCGCCGATCTACCGCTAGAATTACTGTTTCCAAAAAAACCTTAAATTTTCAGTTAGATGCACCCCCTTCCATCATAAGTTTGATAATTTTTTCTTGTTGTTTGGTCAATAAGATGATAATTTCAAAACATTACCCCTTTCAAAAAGTGTACGATTAATGTTTTTAAAATTAAAAATGTATATATGCAAAAATAACGCAAAATATACAAAATCTGGTAATTTGGGTACAGCACTAAAGAGCTCCATCAGAACATGTACAGAGAGCTTTAAATACATGTAAAAGGTGAAACGAAGGTTAAATAAATATCAGTGTTGAATAAAAATGTTGAGAACATTTTTCACCAAAAAATCTTTGAAAATTTACACATTTCCAATTTTCCATACTAGAGCAGGTAAACATGTTCCAAAAAGTGCTGTCATATGACTTGCTTGCTGAAATTGATTTTATTGCATTTTTTGTTAGATTTGGTGACAATTTTTTGAAAAATTATGGGTTGCAAATGTTTCAGACTCTCAGTGACCTGTTGCAACGGTAAGCCCTTAACCCTTCAACAGGAAGCCCAAAATATATCTCCTACACATGTCCAGATATAGCCTATTTTGTCTCAAAATTTGTCACCATGGCAAAAAGGGTCGGTGGTGATGAAATTAGATTGGCCTCATTCGATAACCCGATAATGAAATTAGATCGACGTTAAAATGTAAACAAAATCAGGTCGTTTTAATATTACATTTTTGGAACATCACATGCAAGACGTTTTGTACTGTGCTGAGCATTTCGTAAAGTTTTAGGCTCATTCAAGTTGGTAACGAGTGATATTACATCATGAAAAGTTTGTTACTAGGTCACCATGGTGTCCATAGTAACAGTTGCTAAAAAAACTATAACCACTGATCTTACTTCATATGGTAACTAAGGTTTGGTTGAGGTTTCATGCTTATATGTCTGCTAAATACGCCGTTGCTATGGAGAATCTCACTCCATATTAACCGTTGCTAAGTGATAAATACACCGTCAGATTCCTTGTAATTAGTGACTTATAAACAGTTTATTATAAACATAACATTTGACACATTTAGACACTTATTATTTTTGTTATAGGCACACTAAGCTTGTTGCTAAGGGTTTTCGGTTGTCATAGCAACAAACAACTGGTAAGCACTGTATCCCAAATTTTTTCATGTTAACATAAATTTTTCCAAAATTTAGCCCCTGGAGTACAATAAAATATGCATGGGGTTTAATCTCAGAGGGAGTGCATGGTAACCCCTGTCAGCTCCCCGACTAAATTTTCAAAAATTTTTTGGTGAAAAATGTTCTCAGTATTTTTATTCAACACTGATATTCACATGGTGCTTCATAAAAAGGACCTCTTTTTGTTTTTTTCATAATTCACTCAAATGATGAGCAATTTGCATGAAATTTTTATCAGTTGTAGCTGATTAAACACTAATTGGAAATGTTTTAACAAAACATGGCAGTTGATTACACATTCTTTGCTAATCGTGATGTAACGCCCACATTATAATGTGTCACGGGTACAGGTGCTGCCAGTTGCTACCCTGCTTCAATGGTGAAAAATCTGGTTCGTTGGTGTCAAATATTTGAAGTTTTACAGTTGCAGCCACAAAAACAAGCAAAGCGATTGAATTTATGTGTCTGTGGGGACAGTTGGTCTTTCACATGTTCGAGCAAGACAGTGCACTAGCACACCGAGCTTGCAAGATGTTGAGTTTTTGGATTACAAGACGCCAAATTTCATGTTTCCATGTTGCTCAGTGCTGACACGATAAGCATTTTTCATTAGCGAACCAGATTAAGTTCACCATTGAAGCAGGGTAGCAACTGACAGCACCAGTTGAGACTAGCAAGTTTGTACCTGTGACACATTATGACGTCACGAGTAGCAAAGAATATTTAATCAACTGCCATATTCTGTTCAAATATTTCGGATTCGTATTTCTTCAGCTACAACTGATAAAAATTCACGTAAATTACTCATAATTTGAGTAAATTATGAAAAAAACAAAAAGGGGTCCTTTTTATGAAACACCATGTATTTAACCTCAGTTTCATCTTTTACATGTATTTAAAACACTCTGTACACTTTCTGATGGAGCTCTTTAATGCTGTACCCAAATTACCAGATATTGTAATGTTCGCGTTCTTTTTACAAATATACATTTATTTAATTTTAAAAAATACATCAATCAAACACTTTTTGAAAGGGGTAATGTTTTGAAGTTATCATCTTATAGACAAACAACAAAAAAAACATCAAACCTATGGTGAAACGGGGTGCAGCAGAACCTCAATTTGCAAAATCAGCCCCAGGATTATGTGTACTGACTTGACATACATACATATACACCGTGGGCCATAAAAAACGTGGCACTTTACTTTTGTCCATATCTTCGCCAATTATTGACCAATTTTCAGAATTTTTTGACCGGCATACTCTACAGACAATTTGCAATAATGTGATTATTATATATTCCACCAAACAATAAATGCGAAATGTAAACGTAAGCAAAAACTAACAATAATAACAGAAATTTAGCTAAATGAAAAAACACTTCAAACCAACGTTGCGATGAATGATCTGTATGACACTAGACTGTGTTAGACACACACAGTTTAGTGCCATACAAACCATTCACTGTGATGTTGGTCTGAAGTGTTTTTTTCCAATTTTACCAAAATGTTTGTTTGTTATTGTCGTTATATATGTATATTTCATTAGTATTTCACAAGGTAATGTAAAGATGCATTTATGGTGTGGTGGGATATGTATTGCAAAGTGTGCCAGTGAAAGAATTTTAAAAATCGATCAATAATTGGGAAAGATGTGAACAAAAGTAAAGTGCCACGTTTTCTGCCCCACCCTGTACAGTGGTGGTACCGCCAGAGAGGGGCGGTAGGAGGTGACTGTCTGCAGCGTCATGGGTTGCAAAAAGTAGGTGGGACCGCAGGATGCTGCAATGTTCTGACAGACGCTGCAAATTTTAGAAAGAATTCTGACAAACAGCTGCAAAATTCCAACAGAGCAGATTATGTGTGCTTAAAGTAAAGAGTCAATTTTGGCCCCAAATTTTGCCGAAATGGGAGTTTTCATGGCCCCCTCACTTCGCTGCCACGATGAGACTAGCAACTGTCCCCTCTAATTTCATTTGCGAATCTAAACTGGTGAGGTATAACTAAAATTTACACCTTTTACATGCATTTTGAGGAATTTTTGTGTCCAATATGTACCTGCAATGCCGCAGACCCCTTAGCTGGTGGGAAGGTACTCGCTACCTCTGCCCACAAAACCCTGCCCGCCAATCTCAGCCTTCTGTATCGATTGTCAGCAATGTAACCAGGGATGGCCAGGCTGAGTTGCCTGGGGTGACTGGTCACATTCCATAATGGTTTATCCATCTGCCTACAATCACTCATCTGAGTACAAACCCGGCCCATCCTACAGTAACTTTATTATGGGGCCGTCCTTCCTAGAAGGAGGCCCCATCATGTGTTGATCCTGTCCGTCTGTCTGTCTGTCTGTCTCTCCCGTGTCTCCACCTAGAGGGAAAACGAAAAGGCCTATGTATACCAAACTTGGTAGGAAGGGTCCCTGGAACACCAGCAACCCGTGGACCAATTTCAAGGTCAAGGGGTCAGAGGTCAAGGTCACGGCGGCTATCATCCATAGATCTCATCCGTAGGGCTTTTGGCTAGTTTCACAGAAGGCCCAGTAAAACATAATCATTCACCAGATGGCGCCAGACACGTAGGTCCTAAGCTTATAGTGTCTTACTTGTACTCAGCAGATGGCGCCACCATCTCGCTCTGGCAACTCAACTGCAAGGACGGCCCCATGGTGGGCGGCCCCTCAACGGCCGCACCCTCTTGTTCATTGTGCACCACGCATTAACCATTACACTAAACATGAAAGTGTGTTAATCAAAACTAACTGGTAGTAACATTTTTCATTTTATTAAATTATTTTGCAACATAATCAGCTACCATGGCCAACTCAGCCTGGCCGCCCCATTCATAGGTGAGCATAACGACAAATGACAACTAATTATAGGCAACTGTGACAACAAGTTTGACTTCACATCCAGCTGACTAAATAACAAATGACAGATGCTGCTGCTAAGACAGCTAATCAGTAATTACCGACAATGCTGCTAGTTGGACAAGAAGCACAATATTCTTGCTGAGTCTGGTTTGAATTCACCAGCGACACAGAGGCAGGATTGGCACAGTCCACACATTCCCACCCTCCAAACGATGCCACCTGAACCATTACGTTGTCACCGAGACACAGAGATCAATGGGGCTGTCAATTCAAGGCAGTGATTGACTGTGCACTCAAACTTAAGAACATGTAAACTCACGATGACACCGAAGACTAAAACAAAATTAAAGAAAAAGTACAGACTTAGTTTTTGCTCAATAGGGGTGTGCAAGAAATTCTGTAAAAATGTCAGTTTTGGTTTTCTGAAAAACCAAATCAACCTCAAATTCTGAAAAGCAAAAAAATTGGTTTCTAGAGTTTTCAATTTCCATTGAAATTACATGTTGTATTCGTCTGTATTACAAATTATGAAACTAAACCAAGAACCAGTCTTTTTTTGCAAAACAAACCGAAAATTAAACCACCATCATATTATGCAAACTGCACAGCCCTATTGTTCAACCAGCCTCGGTCAGGTTGGCACGTCCCCTAAAGAAAGCCTCTTGCGGCTGCAGCATATCCTACCTGTCAACCATCCCACAGTGTTAGAACATTAAAGAAATAATTAGAAAAGAAATGAAATTAAAACAAATAAAATAATAAATAAGTTAAACCAGTTCATGCAAACAGTACCAGTAAATAACTATAGATGTGGCATCACCTGCTATTTCACGTTTGTCTGGATTGCATTTGGCACATGTTCTGGGGTTAACTTTGGACACGTTCTGACATGCAACACATTCCCGACCACTAAATGAAGCTACCTGTGATACCAACGTACATGATCAGACAAGATGGAAATGAATCAAAATTAAGCTAAACGAAAATCAACTTAGAAAATCGAAAAAAATTGAAAACCCAGGCACAAATCAACTCATAAAGTTTCATGAAAAAGTAAAAAAACAGACATCAATGTAATGACAAAATGAAAAACAGAAAAGACATGTATAACAAATATGCTGTCAAAACAATAAAATAAATTTCTAATAAAATAAGTTTGTAAGTAGCAGTAGATTACTAACTCTTATAAATATAACTACAGCTAAGCAAAAATATGCGGTAGACAAAATTCAATAATAACATAATGTCACATCAACGACAATTTTGATCAGAAGTCTACTAGGCCTACTAAACAGCAGCTAATACAGATAACTAATAAAGACAATGACAAACTTCACTAACTACTTTTAGTACTACCTTAACTAAGTAACTAAATGGTGCATTTTTTCTGTAATTACTTCAGGTTAAACGTGGTGTTGTGGAAAATGCTGAAGCAAAATAGAACTTTTTTACAAGCTGTAAAAGGTCCTTCATGTTACAGAATCAACAGTAGCCTACTATCAAAGCACTAACAGACTAAAATTTATGTTAAATCAATTCATACAAATTGTACTGATAAATAAGTATAGCTGTGGCAGAAGTTTATCTAAAACAAATGTACAAAACATCATTTTATCACAGTGTAGCACGGTAGTGCATAACACTGTTGTAAGGGCGACTATCAAAGTCAATGGGAAACCCCAGATTTTGGGCACCCGTTGCCCCCAAACCCCTGAATCGATCGACTTAAAATCTGACTTGGATGATTACGTCAGCAGTCTGACCCTACGTGCCAAAAATGGTACAAATCGGCCCAGCAGGGTCGGCGGGGCAAAGGGGTCAAGTATAGTGTTCAATTGGGTTATTTTTTATTTCTTTTTTTATTTTTCTTGCCAAGCTCTGGGGAACATATTTTTGGGAGTATCGCCGTATTCTTTGCACTGGATAATGTGTTTCGGTGGGGATTCTGATCCAGCACCCGGAGGCAGTGCCTCTGTTTGCCTCCCGTAGTTACGCCACTGCTAAGTTGGCTACTGGAGACGAGCGAAAGGAATATTGATTATCAACAACTCAAGGAAACAACGGCACAGAAGCTAACAAGACGAAGTCGATGAAAATGAAAACGGGGCAGAATGCAACAAAAATATCTCACCTGCCCAGCAGGACATGCCACGCACTTTAGCTTGCCAGCAACAACAGAATCTATTTTGTAATTTTCGCGACACACACATTTCAGACCTGCATCAACAGCCACAAAATAACATCATAAAATCACAATTGGCACATGGATCAATTCAAAACACAACTAAAAATATGGCCTTACGACATTGCTAATACCGATGGGCTCCGAAAAAAAAAATGTACTGGTACCTTCTGCAGCTATCTTTTGGTACATGTCTGCTAATTTACCCGCACCCAAATTATCATCATTAATGCTAACACTACCCATAAGCCTAAAGCTGACCCTAACCCAAACCCTCACCCTGACCCTAACCTCAACCTATCCTTAACTCTAACTCTAAACCTAGAAATTAATTTGGGTACAGGTGAATTAACAGGCAAGAACCCATCTTTTTACCAAATTTTTACTTAAAAAAAAGAAGATGCCGGGTCTCTTATACATGCCAAGGTCTAAGTTGAATGCTCTTATAGAAGTCGAGGGCTTCTTTACAAAATATACGTGTATGTAAAATAAAATGTGTGCATACAACCGGTCTTATCACTCAGCAAATAATATTTTAACAAACGCTACACGAACGCATAGCTGAGTCTGCAGTAATCAAATGGGCAAATCTTCCTTATCGGAACGTCATTTTTTTCACTTTAAAAGTTGTTTAATGAAATAAATAAATGTTAATATACACGTTTCTAACTTTTTTCATGAAAGGAAACTGCAAGTACAATGCAAATTGGCTCCGTTGGCTCCTTAAGGAATGGCTGAATAACGAAACATTAATAAGGCATTGACAACGGCAATTAACACTGGATATTAGGCATCCACACAGCATGAATGCCTCTCACCTGCACGCCATGCCATGATGTGAGAATCTAGGCCCAGGCCAGTCACACGACAGCAGAGCGCTACAGTACGATGTCTAGTGATGTGCTGAATTGACAATCTGCAATTCGGCTTAGTTGATTACTGTTAATGTTGCTTATTCAGTTTCAAAAGCATCAAGTGTGGATGCTGCTAAAGGCGCCATGGTTTCTTGTCTGTTAATTCACCGCATGTGACTTAACCGCTATCCTTAGGGTTATGGTTAAGTTTAGGGTTAACGTTAGCATCTTATAATATAATAAGCGTGTCACGTTCAAGCTATGCTTGTCTGTCTACAAGAGTCTGCATGGAATGGGAGCGCCATATCTGTCACAGATGTGATTGTCGATCTCGTCGTTGCCTGGCCGTCGTCATCTGCGTTCTGCTGTCCGTGGACAACTTGCCGTTCCTCGTTACAGACTTACAACAGCTGGCAGAAGGGCATTCTCTTTCGCTGGCCCGTCAGCTTGGAACAGTCTCCCAACGTACCTGAATGATCACACACTCAAT
>Ga0209367_1006832_pt1 | contig 15740 bp, 11 predicted proteins | sample WorMetLIZISLAND2_FD_187412 | JGI IMG/M metagenome (GOLD analysis project Ga0209367, IMG submission 187412) | Marine gutless worms symbiont microbial communities from Max Planck institute for Marine Microbiology, Germany - Olavius geniculatus... ... | reverse complement strand
CTCCAGTTCTTAGGGGGGGGATCATAGGCCCTGGTTTAATCTAGCATAAACTAAAAGAAGTTAGGCCTACTAAAACCGTTTAAGACGGAACTGCAGTGTGATGAGAGAAATCATGGAACACGTGCGGAAATACATAACTATAGAAAAGAAAGACTAAGAAGAAGTAAAATGAGAAAAAAAACAGGAAAGAAAAGCAAAAACTGTGAACACACAGAGAAGTCCGAAAATGGTCAAAAAAATATCGAAGTCATGCAGCCAGGAGCGTGTCAGATATGTTAAGAAATGCTGTGCAATTGGTCAAAAAAAAATCTCTGACGCAATTGACTCCACTGGAAAGTCAGCAACATGAGCCTTTGGCATTAGGCCTACTGGTGCTGCTTGGAAAGACGTTAGCTGTAGTTTTTACTTTAAAAGCGTTTTGTAATTTAAAAAACTCTCTCAAACTGAATAGAAAGCAAACGAGGATCGAAGTAATTTGGCAAAAGTCGGAATCGCAGTTCACCAAATTCTTTGTTTGTATTCGTCAGTTGCATGGCTGAATAGGACTGAAGGTTTGGCTGCATGGTTATGGGCTTGACGCTTTAAATTTTCTTGTCCGCTGAGGTCAGAGGCCCCATCTAACACAATCTGTCATTAGATCTGACAAGAGTCTACCTGCCGTTCGGCATCTAAATCCGTCGAACACAGTGCATAAATGTGACCAGACGAGAGACAGACGACAGACCGTGCTATTTTAACGCGAAATGACTGCAGTGTAACTTACTTACTCAGTCAACTCACGTAGTTATAGGCCTGAGCCTAGAAATCGCGATCTTTTCATGATGCAGCACAAAGTAATAATACTGAGAACTGAGTGGTGGATGATAGCCTAGCACTGCTATGAAGCTCTTCCGCCCGAGTGTATCGTCCAGCCAGATATATCGATAACTTCATACCGAGTTACCGACGTATCATTTCGCAGATGTAGGAAACATCTCTATCGTGTTCATCGGATCGGTTATTTTTCGTGCGGTCGGACGGACGCGTGTCTGTCTCCGTCCGCTGAACAGTGTCGGTTGAGACAAAATCGATATAGGCCTACCGTAGCGCTGCTTCTGCATGGTTGTGACGGCCCACACTGCTTGCTACAAGACCGGTGGTGGGCACTGCGTTTATTACATCTCTTGCCTTCCCAGCTGCCCGTGGTCCGACGGATGTGCCGCACCGACGAATGTCTCGAGAGGGGCCGGGAGGGAGTTCGCCGGTTCGCCGTCTCCGGTGAAGCTTTAAATCATTCCCTATAATAATTCGCCGCCGGCGCCATTTCATTAATCCGTCGTCAAACACGCCGTGCGCCGTTGACTGGCTTAGTTTTATTCCTGCGAAACTGTGTTGCCAACCCGACATGCATGGATAGTGACGCGCCAAAAATATCCGTTGAGCAAATACGGGGGTGGCCTACTCTCCGGTGGGGGCACTGCCAACTGTACCTTGCTTTTTGAATATACTGGCCAGGGAAAGAAGCTGTAAGACAATGAAAATTGAGATTGACAGGATAAGGTTGAGAGCGTCGTCAGCTGATCCGGCGGCATTAAGCTCAACTCTGGCGAGGCAAAGTTGAAAAAAAAGATTTTATTAATATTTCTGTAGTCTAGATACACAACACTTCATGAAGCACCTAGAGGCGAAGATATACCGGTAAAATAATTCACAATACTGACAGTGACGCAACTACCGTACTCACTTAAACAAATAAAAAATATAATTTTTAAATTATTCATATTCACCATTCGGAACGGTGATCTTCAACAGTCTGGGCTGACGGAACAGTTGCTTCCACCACTCGGGATAGTTTTATGATGATGCCTTCAAATTCCTGAGTTATTCATCACACAAAGTTACAGTACCCCCAATAATCTGTATGCAAGAGCTACACTTTCCGTGCGTCTGTTTTTCCTGTCGCGTTTGCAATTCTAATATATAAAAAGTTGTCAAATTTAAATTTTATGCTCCGGTCCCTCATGTTAAGTGTGGGCTTTATCGATGCTATTTTAGAATGAAGTGATCATAAGTCAAGGTCACCAGTCTATTATCCCAAAACGTGTCACGGTATAAACTGTTTTTAGCTCATTCATTCATTCATTCGTGCTTAAGTGACGGTCGAGCTATTGGCATGGTTCTCGTCCGTCTGTCACGGATGTATTGTGGCTAAACGGTGCGAGATAGGGCCAAAGTTGCTATAAATCACTAATAGGAAGCCGCATGTTGGCTTTCAAATGACGTGAAATCATTGACCTTGGATGGTCTTGGAGGGTCATAACGCATTCGTGCGGTATTGTAGCTAAATGGTGAATCGAAAGGGGTCGGTGATGGCGCCATTGGATAAGACGCTGGCGACTTCCTATGAGCTGTCAATAGTAGGCCTAACTGTTTCCATCTGCAGCGGTTTGGCCGCAATTTTTAATGGAATATTTCAAGATGTGGCCATATCCCGAAAACGGTACGACCAAGGTCACTATTAATCACTAATCTGAAGTGGCATACACCCTTTCAGATGAAATAAAAATCATCAACCTTGGATGACCTTGAAGGTCACTGACAATCTGTACGGCGACAGCCGGGCTTCTTTTTCTCTTAAATTAACGGCTGTGCGCCACATACTAACCAACAGATCGGTCATGGAAGCCTGGATAGCTGATATCTATCCAGGCCTCGGTTGATCGTAGAATAAAAAAATTGCATTATATAGTGTCAGCTAGAGGTCACAATCTCACGACAAGCGTTTAACCATAGTTGGTTTTACATTGTGCACTTGACCGCATAACCGCGCGGTTGTTAGTCAAGATCGATTAGTGGTTTGGATGAGAGAGTGATGAATGGGGTCGACATCTGGACTCACATACACGGTGTTTCATAAAAAGGACCCATTTTCGTTTTTTTCATAATTCACTCAAATGATGATCAATTTACGCAAAATTTGTACCAGTTGTAGGCCTAGTTGAAGAATTACTAATTCAAAATATTGCAACAAAATATGGCACTTGATTAAATATTCTTTGCTAGTCGTGACGTAATGCTGACGTCATAATGTATCACGGGTACAAGCTTGATAGTCTCAACTGGTGCTGTCAGTTGGTACCCTGCTTCGATGGTGAAATTAATTTGATTTGCTAATGAAAAATGTCTGTCATGTCAGCAATACCCTACTCAAAAAATACCATGGTACTACCATTGTATATCATAGTATACCATGGTACTACCATAGTATACCATGGTATACCATGGTAAAAAGTACCGCCTCAAAATACCATGGTACTTTTTCTATGGTATACCATGGTATTTTTTGAGCAGGGTAGGCTAAGCAACATGGGGAAATGAAATCAGGCGTCTTGCGATCCAAAAGCGCAACAATTTTGCAAGTTTTGTGTGCTAGTGTACTGTCTTGCTCGAACATGTGAAAGTCTAACCATCTTCACAGACACGTAAATGCAATTGCTTTGCACGTTTTTGTGGCTGCAACTGTAAAACTTCAAAAATTTGTCATCAGCAAACCAAATTTTTCACCATCGGAGCAGGGTAGCAACTGACAGCACCAGTTGAAACAATCAATTCTTGTACCCGTGACACATTATGACGTCAGCATTACGTCATGAGTAGCAAAAAATATTTAATCAACTGCCATATTTTGTTGCAATATTTTGAATTAATATTTCTTCAGTTACAACCAATACAAATTTTGTGTAAATTGATCATCGTTTGAGTGAATAATGAACAAAACAAAAAGGGGTCCTTTTTATAAAACACCGTTTACTCTACAGCCTACAGGTGCCCGTAAAGCCAAGCTTCGACTACTTCGATCTGCTATAAATTCGCTGTACAACAAGCTGCGTACAGCTAATCCAAATTCGTGGTATCTTTTTCATCATAAAATGATGACAAATCTCGATTTCGTGACAACAATTTACAAATATTAAAGTGCTTTAGGACGTTAAAACAGTTAGGGTCTACCTACACGAAACATCGAGTAAAAAGGCCCCATTTTCAGTGTCAGTAACAAGTCGAAATCTTGTAGAGTTTGTTGTGGTTGTTGTTCAACAAATTTGCAATTCACAGTAGTGCAGTTTTAACTTAAGTCAGTAGGCCTTCATGTATATGCAGGCACCTGTTGCACATCATAAATTACTACTGTATGTCATCTGGGTTCAGTATATCCCTCAAACCTATGTCGATAGTAGATCCGTGCAGATAGTAGCCTCTATACACGAAACACATCTCAATTTTTGTATTGAGACTCAAAAAGTTTAAAGTATTGATGTTAGGCTTTTTCTGAAAAATTTAAGATTTGAAGTAAGATCACCTTTGAATTTAATAATTATCCGGATTAGGATTTAAGAACTCTGGATCCAGGTCATAAACCGGGTTGTTACAAAAATCGGACTGGTTGGTTTTTTGACCACTTCTTTCTGCATAAAATTTCGTCAAAATCCGTTCATGACTTGTTTAGGTCAGCGAAGTGTCAATTTACCGTTACGCTATTTATCTCCTAGTAATAGCGATTCTTAGACGATCAAAAATCCGCAAGCTAATCCGAACATTCACCTAAATCTAATCACTTTTTGTGCCATGATCAACCCCTTTAAAATTTATCAAAGCCATTCATAATTATTTGAGTTATCTTGGACACAGACACTGTTAGACCTCAAAACAACGGACGGAACAAAGTTAGCACAGAATCGAGGACAGTTTTGATGATAATAAGGACAACAGAGAAACTACATTTTTGTTTCAGAGGCTGTCCGCAAATGGCTGGCAAACGGAAACGCGGTCTCATTGTTCTAGAGGCATTTTCTGTCCGATTAGTCCGCCGTTGCAAGCATTTAAACTTTGCTTAATGTTCAATGCCTGCCGCTGTGTGCTATTGGGCGGAAAAAATAATAATATCGTAAGCAGTGGTAGCACTGGCACTGTCGTGTTCTAGTACAGGCTCGGCATGCCGAGTCTGGCAGCACTGCCTTTGTATTTGTGATCGACCTCGCGCGTCCAAGCGGACATTCTGGACATTCGTGTGCTTCCGTTCAGAGATGCTGCCGACCGGCCTGTCCGGATGCCTGCCTCTGTTCGTGACGTCAGCTGGGCCGCAGCGTCGTCAATTATTTACCTTACGTCGTAGTGCGACTGCAGTGCAAGATGCGACTGCCGGCTGACAGCGGCGCAGCATCACGTGTGTACGGGCTTGGCAGCTCGACCGCACGGAGATGTGACGCACGGAAGCTGGCCGCAACCACTCCACAGTCCAGACACAGTGAACGATTTTTCCGATAAGAACCCTGCGAATGTACACCTGGGTTCGATCGAACAGCGGTCGACAACTTCCGGGTGTAAGTTAACACGCAAAGGCGAAGGTCCGAAGCCGAGACCTGCTACGTGCGCTGCTTGCATAAGCCGACGGCTCGTGTCCAGAAGCGATTGACAATCTAGGAAGCTGGCCGTACCACTCCACAGTGGCAGGAAACTGGCAAAACAAGACAACGGAAAACCCTATGCGACATGACCTCCCTCGGCCCTCCCGTTTTGGCAGCGGCAGGAAACTGCATCTTGTCGGCCAGGAAAAGGAAGAGCATGGGCGGCAGAGAAAAGATACGCGCAGCGCCGCGTCGTACGTTATAGGCCGAAACTCCGCTCCGCTGCAGGCAGCGCCGCACCGCTCCGTCGCGGTAAAACAGCGCATGATGATGCTTGTACGAAATTTATCCGTGTAGCGGGATTGAACGTGTCCTACGGACTTCCAAGGACAAAACGCCCTTCCATTCCACCGATGACACGTGCGCTTTCAAGTGTACTCAGTTTTGACAGTAACCTTTGCAACTTTGGATTGTGTCACCGCGGGAAAAACTTGTTGGCAACATAAGAATACAGTGAAATGGCCACGCATGGACCCATAATTAGCATTAATCGACACAGAAAAAGTTGAACGCCTAATAGAAATTGCACGCGTGTAATAAGTCTGTGATATAGCCTACATATAATGCGCTTTTTCAATTTGTCCGTAATGATTAGACGACGAATGGCTGAGCTGCTGATAGGTTTATTATGAAGACTTGTGACGATAACAGCATAGGCCTATAGGTACGTAAATGCCACACTACTGGGATATGTGTACTCTGAAGACGTACAAGGTATAAGATATATAACGTACGACGGACGGAAGACGCTGTCGCATGCATGTCGCCGCGCCTGTGAATCTCCGAGAATTAGGCCCCTACTTTATCATGTGGACTTACGGTGTACGTACGTACATGTATCGCCGGTAAGCCGAAGCTAATGCCAACGCCTCGCCTCCACACTGTCACTCACTCGGTAACATTTAGCACTCCCGACAACATGTTTATGTAGGCCACATACACACACAAACATGACATCGTCACCTGTTCGATTCACCGTCGTCGTAACTAGTTAGTCTTGTGCCGACTATGCTGTAGACTATGTAGAGCGTCTATGGCACGATGTGCCGTCTCTCCGTCCGTAACGGATGTATTATGGCTAAACGGTAAGTTGTAGGGGGTCGGCGATGGTACATTCGGATAGGGCGGTATCAACTTCCTATAGGCTGTCAATAGTATTAACCATTTCTCTATCTGCAGCGGTTTGGCCGCAGTTTTCAATGGAAAGGTTAAGCTATAATTGGCCGTATCTCGGAAACGGTGAGAGATAGGGCCAAGGTTACTATTAATCACTGGGCAGGCGTTCTTTATAATAAGATAAAAATCATTGACCTTGGATGACCTTGAAGGTCATTGACAACCAGTACGGTCGGCTGTCCTAGCGACGGTTGGGCTTCTTGTCATATTTTAACCCGCACACCCAACACATTATTCATGCACTGTTTGAAACAAGTCGCCCATTTTAGTTTGATATAGCATCTTCGTTTATTTTTTTACAAATAACGATTTATGGTATATGATTTTTCTCGCCTCTCTTTTCTAGACCCTAAAAGCACTCTCCGCAAAAATTAGTAACATTTTGGTCGGGTTCATGAAATTAGAAGGGGGCGCTGAAGACCTGAAAACGCGGCACCAGATTTGTACGTAATAGGGTGTTTACATGATCCAGCAAACGTCTAGCAAACTTCCAGCAAATGTAATGCTGGACGTTTGCTGAACGTTTGCTGGATCGTGCAAACGCTTTATAAAAGTCCTCCAGAATTACTGAGAAAGTACGACAGCTGATGCCAGGAACGTTTAGTTCAGCAAGAAAATAGCCGAAACTATGTGTTTTGCTTTGCCTTGCCGTACCTATAGTTTTGGGACAAGTTCGGCGCTGAGGCCATTAAGAAACTGCGTGCACTTTCGCCGGATTTCTTTCAGGGAGATGCGTCGACTGTCGGCATAAAGTCAAGAGGCGATCGATGACATTGTTCTTGTCTGTGCTACCGTTCCACCTTAGATTAAAGGTGGATTGTGAATTTATCAGCGTTGTTTTTTTTCTTATTTCTCGACGTACGATGAACGAGTGGCGTGTGCCAAAGTCCGCCGCCCGAGTCGTCGTCGTCGTCGGCGGCGGCGGTGCTTAATCAAACGCTGATCGACGATAAGCGCGCCGGCGGCGTCTTTATGAAGCAGGAAGGCAAATCGCGATCGATTCGACCGGCGCCCGTCGCTGAATGTCAGAGGTTTGCGAGCAGCTCTGCCAATGGCTTTTAGCCCCCCAAACCTGGAATCGAAATCGGGCGCTTTCCCTCGCACTTTCGGACTCCCTTCTTTTTGGGCTCCTTTTTTCTAGGGGAAAGTTTTGTTAATGGTGTTGATTGAAAATATGGAAAATGAAAAATGAAGGAAAGTTTGGTTACGGGTGTAGATTGCCCAGTGAATGGGGGAGGAAGTTTTGATCTACACCCTTAACAAAATTCCCCCTCCCCTATTTTTCGCTGGGCGCAAACTGCGCCCATCAGGTATAGGGATAGAAGCCACTGAGCTCTGCGTTCAACTGCACGGATGCGACGGGCAGGCGGGCACGTCGGTGAAAAGCGCCTTCGAGCGCCCGACGCCGATTGGCTGCTTGGCCGGCGCTTCCGGTCAGTCGGCAGTGGCCGCAGCGCGCGACCGACCATCCGTCAAACTGTTCATACTGTCTGTCCCGGCACGAAGCGACCGTCGAGAGAAACTTAGCGCAGCCACCCGGGCGTCCGACGCGGGTCCCCCGGGCAGAGACATAAATGACGCCGTCAAGAGACGCTTGCGATCGACGGTCGGGTATCGATCCAGGACGAACGAATGACCGACCGTCGGTCCGTTCGCTCGCAGACTTATCAGACGAACATCGGCAGCGTATCTAACCTCCACTGCCCGCCACCAAGCACTCTCTCTCTCTCTCTCTGTGTTCTGCGACGAGAATTTGCGACGCCGTTCACTTCCAACGGCGACGTCCAGTCGTCGCAGACAGACGCCTATATCATAGATCTTGATTACGCACTGAACGCTGGACGCTATGTCACGGTATATGTGATGTGCACTGCGCGGTCGTGCTGTACTGTATGTACACTGTGTCCCGAAAAAACATCCCCAACATTTTCGACTGTAACTTGAAAACCAATTATCGGATTTTAATAATTTTTGGTACAAATATTCCTGACACAACTTGCCATCAAACGGCCACTCAGTTTCCCACCTCACCCAATGTATGCTTCTGCACTACCTAGGAAAAGCAGACCAAGCGAAATATGTGGTGAAATAAACAGAAAACCTGCAAAAAGTATCCCCGACATTATTGATCGCAACTTGAGTAAAGATTAGCAGATTTTAATAATATTTGGCAGAAATATTTTTGACACAACTGGCTATTTACCAAGTGTTTTAGTTTCCACCTCACCGAATGTCTGTTTTTGCACTACCTGGGGAAACCAGACCAAGCATAATACGTGTTAAAGTAAATGAAAAAACGTTAATAAATTCCATCTATCTTAATCTGTGGGCCCCAACAGCAGGTCTATTACAAGGTTTGATTGTCATGTCATGTGTGTCTATTAGATAAAGTTTAGGAATGTTTGTGAAGTCAAGAAGCTACTGGTAGTGCCTGGATTGGTCTGGAGCAGAACATTATTGATATTGCTGTCAATAAATGGAGAAAACGTCTCATTGCATGTGTTCACATAGTGGGCCAACGCTTCAAGCAATTTTACTGCAGGCAGTTAAAAATGGACAACTGGATGAAATGTCAGCCGTAGTGTCAGAAATGTGAACAAAATGTGTTTTTACGCGTTATATTAATTAAGCAATCATATCGCATTGAATAAAAAAGTGATATTTTGCTGGTTGCGTTTTCCCCAGGTAGTGCGCTAACAAAGGTTGGGTGAGGTGGGAAACTGAATGGTTGTTTGATGGCAAGTTGTGTCAGGAATATTCATGCCGAAAACTATCGAAATCTGATAACCTGTTTTCAAGTTACAGTCGAAAATGTTGGGGATGTTTTTTTTGGGACGCAGTGCATATAGCCAGCCAGCTATCCGGTTAGTTGTACGAGCGCATATACGTCGACTTCGTAATATCGGTCTGCTGCTGAATTCTTGCCTTATCTCGCTTTTATTTGTACTCATTGCTGAGGACTAACAAGAAATTTGAGCTAATGCTCACGAGACGCGCGAAAGCCTATAACAGTTCCGGTTCAGTAGTTTAGCTGAAATTGGGGTGTTCACAATACAATAAGTTGATATACAAATATCAAATTCTCTATCTGGATCGCATAACTATAGTAGCGTGGTGCCCCCTTGTGAATGATATAGACTTGTGTTGCAGCCCGAAATCGCCAAAAAATCCATAAAACCCCCTATTTTGGCGTTCAAGGTCATTCAAGGTCATTGAATTTGGCGCCAATCGAGAGCCAGTGTACGACTTTTTATTAGTGATTAATAGTAACCTAGGCTCTATCTCGCACCGTTACTGAGATACAGCGATTTATTGGCCAAAAATCGCAAATTTTGCCTACCCCCTCTCATTTAGCGCCCTCGTTCGGGGTGACCTCCTTCGAATTTATGGAAAAGCTTTACGGTTCCTGAAACTAGAGTCTTCCCTGCAGCCGACGGTGAAGATTTGGTGATCCTAGCTTGCACCGTTTTTGACTGATTTACCCGTGTGACAGACGGACAGACAGACAGACAGACAGACAGACAGAATTGCGATGGCTAAGACGCTCTGAAAGCAGTAGCTGCTTTCGCGCGTAAAAACTAAGAAAAAACCTAAGCGTTTTGACTGACCGTTATGTTAAGCCTTGGATACGATATGTCTGTCTATCTGCATGTTCATGTTTCTATCTGCAGCGGTTTGGCCGCAATTTTGAATGCAAAATTTTTGCCTGCAGCCATCACACACGTGCGCCAAATCATCTAGCGTTTAACGTTCGATATAGCAGCGTCGCCATAGCGTCCGTGGGACTGTAGTCACTTTGGGAAATCACTTTCTTTCCGCGACCGGAAATCAGACGCTGGCCTTCGAATGAAGGTGGTACCGTCAGCCCACCCTAGCGACAGCCGGCCTTCTTGTTTTTTTTAGATTTGCGAATCGTAGCATACAACTTGTGTAGTTTACGGGCTGGAATTTCACTTAAAGCGGGCATAAGTCAATAGTGTCTTGCAGTTTCCTGTTGGTGATTTGTGACAGTGAGATAGCCGCACTGTTGCTTCTTGCAGGGGAGACCGTAGGTGCCTGCAGCTTTCTCGAGACGTTCACCGGTGGAACGTATAGCCGAGAGCTGCATGCAGTAATTCGTCAGGGACTCTGATTACAGATGCTGCAAGGAGCGAGATGACAGACTTGTGCGTGGCTGCGTGGCTTTGAAGCCCGCTAGTGCATGACTGGCGCCAATAGGTATGCTGTGCGCTGTCAGTCACTCGCTGACAATTCAATTCCCGACTCATTTCAGCGACGATCAGCTTGTCGCCGCTGCAGATGATTCCACGAACCGCCAAAACACGCAACTGACAATACCGTGTAAGGACGAAGAGAAGAAGTCCATGACATAGATGTAAAAAAACATTCCAGACAAAAAAATTTTAAAAACACCAAAAAACAAACAAACAAACAAACATAATTTGTTCAACCTCTTGCCTGGTGCTTAGATGCAGTACAACTAGATAAAGAAAACTTCATTTAATTTTAATTCAACCGTGTGGTCATAAAACTGTAAAACCCTAGCAATAGACTAACCAAATACGTATGCTACATAAAAATTGTTTTAGTACATTTGGACTAACTAAATAATCTACCACCACTGTGACCTATTAATTTTTTTTGTAGTTTTGAAAGTGCTTCTCAAAGTTTTTGATGGGATTTTCAATGCATTTTTAAAAAAAACGTCAAAAAATATTTGTAAAAACGTTTTAAAACGTTTAAAAATCGTGGCAAAAAAACGTAAAAACGTTTTTTACATCTATGGTCCATGGCGATATTAACATTAAGTAAAGTGCGGCAGGCACGCTATAAAATGTTTACTTACTTATAATATATACCTGTATGTATATATATGTATATATGCGCGGCCGAGAACAAAAAGATCCTTTTGAGGTTGAATTGTCACTCGTAAAATTCAGAAATGGTTCTACGTGAAAGCCAGTCTTGTAAAATGATGGGTTACAGCAAAAAAGAGAATACGGTAGGCCTATATAGATTTTGTAAAAAGTAAAAAACAACTCGCTTGACTCAACTATAGATTTACCCTGTGTCGACCACGTCTTAAACACTAGCTACAGGCTATTTTAGAGTAACACGACATGCAACGACTCAGTTCAGCTATGGATATGGGGGACGTTGTAAGCTCTCTGGGGAGTCTGAGAGTGTGAATTAATTTTGAAACATTTTTAGGTTAAAAATGAGCTGCAATTTGGCATGTTTATGTTAGACAGTGGCCCTGGTCTCTTCGCGGAAAAGACAGGTTTGGGGTCAGAACGTCCGGTTAAAATTTGATCTGAAAGTTGCGGCCAAATCGCTGCAGTTTGTGAAATGGTTACAAAAACGACCTATAGGAAGTCTGACCTCTGCGCCAAAATAACACGTTTGCGGTTGCAGCGATACGGCCAATTGCGGAATTACTTTATTATTTATTATGATGTTCTCTGGTTGCTGTTGTGCTGTCGCTGTTACATCGATTACGAAGTACAAAACAATAGCAGAGAGCAGTGTCATGTACGCACAATGGCTTTCTCTCCATACTCCCGCTCGTCCACTGTTCCATTGCAGCCTGCACTGGCAGAGATGATAGTGCACCACTGACGTTGACGATCAGCTGGATCGGTTACCAGAAGCCCCGTCGCGTAATACCACTGTTTTCTATATTCGGTATCTGAAGCCGTCGATGTATTAAACAGACTGGCCAGAAATGGTCGCTAACGCGATTCGCTCAAGTGCAGCAGGCTACAACTGCAAGATATAAGAAAAATTCTTGCGTCGTAGTTGTGGAAGCGCATAAAAACTCAACTCTGTCGCTTACCGAGTGAAGTCTTGCGTTGCAGGTTAGTTCTCTGATTTCAGGTACGGACGTTAAACGTTCGACCTCAATACGTACAGCCCGGTCGGTCTTTGCCGTTCAATGCCACGGCTTTTCTGTGCGAATGTATCGTTATCATATAATGCACAGGTATACGGCAGATTGGAAGCTAAGTAAAAACTCAGATGACATGCATGAGGGACATAAATTATATTAAACTGTTTGTTTAAAAAAACTACGATTAATCAATTAATAAATAATCGTCTGTGACGTTTTCGCCGATAATACTAATAATGAGAGAAGCAGGTGTTGCATTTCTATACAGAATGGTCACGTGAACGCTACCGACTTGTTTGTCTGCGGTGAAATGTGACCGACCGGTGGACATGACTTGACAGCAGCGAAGGACGGCGGCGTCTGTTTTTGTTCATACAGAGTGCAGAAAAAACCCTAAAGGCACCGGTTTCATCGAGGAAAGAAGAGGTTGATGGTTGGAATTTGCATCAAAATCTGCACCTAGGCGTATAAAAGCCTCTGTCGGACAGACGACTACTTTTGTGACGTGGCAGTCACATAACCAGATTTAGACACGCGGAGCCCGGTCATGAGTCCTGCCTTACATAGTGGAAGTTCCTTGCCTTGAAATACTTAAATACACATTCGCGCCATTCATGTCCACTTTTGGGTAGGCTACAGTTTTCAATATTCGTTCTTATGCCACTTAAGCAGGCTTAAGCAGTAGCTTACGTTTCAAACTAAGCTTAAATTGATTCAATAGAAGTGCTGTTTTTGTTGTTTTCAAGCGCGTCGTTTCGAAACTTGCAACTTCCAAACAACGAAAGTGGTCTTTCTTAACATTTTTCACGACTTGTGAACTGCGGAAAATCCGTGCATGGTATATACTGCTCTGCAGTATTCCCGTACGTTATCGAATCCGGTACTGTGCGGTCGTGTCGATGCGGCTAGATGATCGGGCGGCGGCTGCTGACCAGTTGACGTTCGTCGTTCGTCGCCGTCGGCGTCCGTCAGTTTGGAGTCGACCGGGTGGCCGGCGGCGGCAAAGGCTTCGTTATTGATTGCTGGCTGATTCCATGCAGTCAGTCGCTCGGTCGTTGCTACTGCCACGCATCACACGGACGCACAGACCAGTCAGTGCTGCTGCTGCTGCTGCTGCTGCGGCCGTCCCGCGTTGTCGCCGGTCGGATAATGTGCGACCGACAGCAGTGCGACTACGAGCGACTTGTGTATGGTAGCAGCATGTAACGACTGTCGGCCGTCGGCCGCATCGCGCCCTGACACGCTATTGCCGTGGCGGGGGAGGGAGGAGGGGTCCACTGCCAAAAGCTGCGGACGTGTACGTTTGATTCCTGGTGACTTTTTGCAACAGTGATGAGCCATTTTTTGGCGTTCTAATATGTGTGCACGTGGATCGACCTTAGCGCAAGTAGGTGAAGCTGTAGTATTTTGCGTACAATTGCAAATAACAATGGGGAGCGTACAGCGTTTTTCCGGACCCGCAAGTAAATTGGGGTATAAAAAGAATGACGAGGAGATAAGGATGGTAAAGAAGGAAGATATGATTAAGGTCGAAAAAGGCAAAAAGAAAGGACAAAGAAAAATGGTGAAAGGAGAGGGAAGCAGGAAGAGAAAAGGAGAAACTGGTGGGGTGGACGTGGAGAAAAAAAACAAGGGAAGAAAAAAAGGAAGGGCCTATGTTCGACCTACAAGTGATTTCAAGAAGTGGGCGTCCATATGGTTGTAGCTACTTCCGCTGCAGCTGTAAGCGGTAAGCAGACCGCATACCAGTGAACGGCACGGGCCGGCCGGGCCGGCCGGGCACCTGTTGTAATGGGACGACAACGCGCGCGCTTGCTCAACAATCGCATTATGATAACGAGCCACCAACAGCAGTAACAACGAGCTGATTATGCTCAGTTTTACTGACTGTGACCATAAAACGCAATACACTTGTCACTGCACGCGGAGTGCACGCAATAACCACATTAGTCCAAATTCATAAAGTCATGCTCTTCAGCATTTATTAAAATTATGTGCATTACTTTCTCGTACCTTGTGATTTTGTCGTATAAGCCTATTATTTGGAAATTCGAGATTCTGACTAAGTCGAAGTTTATCATATTTTGATTTTTGATTAAGGTTCAGAACTTTAGATACTGCAGCTGCAATCTAGAATTCTGTGAATTTTGCCCTTACACGCCATTGTTAACCATCCACTTTTAGACTCTTCCAGGTTTAAACTTACAGTTTTTGTGTATCATGTAAATACTTTTGAACTTTCAAACGTATTGTGCACAGGGTTGCGCAAATAAACGATAGGCCTATGCAAGACTCGTTTGTTGTACTTTATATTATGTACAAACAAAAAACCGCCTGAACTTTTATAAAAAATAGGCCTATGCTTACGTCAGTTCAGTTATTCGAAGTACATGTATACACAGTTTGATTATTAATACGTATTTTAAATTTTTTTAGAGTTTACTATTATAAGTTTTTTTATCGTTTTCCTATGTACGTGATATTTTAGAGTGACGTTCATGCAATTAAGCTAGATTAAAACAGGTAGCGAAAGTTATGAGTCGGGTTTGTTGATTGTTAGAGCGGAGCGGAAGTGCATGGAGATGACGTTGTGAAGTGAAAGCGAGGCTGCGTGTGTCACGTGACCAGTAAGTCAGCCAGCATGGCGGAGAACGGCGACGTCGACGTCGCACGGGGTAGACGCCGAGGTGCGTCGCCCGTACGTAGTCTGTTCAGTCGTCAGCCGAGTCCTGCCGGCAAGCCTCGGCGTAGCCGCGGCGACCTAGCCGTGGCGAGGTCAGTGGACGAGCTGACGCCCACCACATCAACGGTCGACGCGGCACTGGTCCGTCGTCTGCGCTCGTCACGCCGCGTTGTGCTCAACGTCGGCGGAATCCGGCACGAGACGCTCTGGCGGACGTTGGAACGCATGCCTCACTCTCGTCTCGGCCGGCTGCGACGCTGTGCCGCCGACGGCGACTCGCTGACCACGCTCTGCGACGACTTCGACCCCAAGACGATGGAGTTCTTCTTCGACCGTCACCCGCGCGCGTTCTCTTCGGTGCTCAATTTTTACCGGACCGGCAAACTGCATCTAGTCGACGACATCTGCGTGCTGGCGTTCGCCGACGACCTTGAGTACTGGGGCGTCGACGAGCTCTACCTCGAGTCCTGCTGTCAACACCGATATCACCAGCGCAAGGAGAACGTCTTCGAAGAGATGCGCAAGGAGGCGGAGAGCATGAGAGGCCAGG
>Ga0209367_1006830_pt1 | contig 15744 bp, 9 predicted proteins | sample WorMetLIZISLAND2_FD_187412 | JGI IMG/M metagenome (GOLD analysis project Ga0209367, IMG submission 187412) | Marine gutless worms symbiont microbial communities from Max Planck institute for Marine Microbiology, Germany - Olavius geniculatus... ... | reverse complement strand
GGCCGCTGACTGCACGGACTGACGATCGTACCCACCTTTGTATTTCGTAGTTAATTTTTAGGCTCCCTCGGGAACGGAGTACCAAGGGTAAAAAAAAATAATAATAATAATAATGCAGTAACAAAATCAGACAGCGACGACTTGCAGCTACAGGCACTTTTATTAATCGCATTAAAGTTTTTCCAAAAGTCGAAGAATTCACAGCTGTTGGGCACCATAATGAGCAAAAGCTAAGAATCATCATGGAAAAAATATTTATTGTTAACTTCACATCTACCTCACTTTGGTGTAGTTAACCGAACACTGTAAACTTTTTGTGCAAACTCACTGGAAATGCCGTTCACTGTGAAACCACTAGTCGAGGTGAAATGTTGCTGCATTATTATCTACCCTCGTGTCCAACTAGCCAGCTAGCTGCTATCAACATGGAGCTGCTCGACGGTAAATAGCACTGCGCTAAGTTACTGCTAACTAAACACAATAATGAAATTTATTTTGGCAAAAAGTGAGACAAAACGCAGAGCCGGATCATCCACGAAGCTGGCGAGGCCCCAAAATTCCCAGAGAGAAAATTTGCGGTCTTCTAGTTCTAGACGAAAACTTTTGCCAATTCTGCAAACAACCATTCAAAATTTGTTCCGATCACTTCGCCTGCAAATTATTTGTACCTCCACTTTTAAATCTGTTCTGCTGCCCGTGTTTGCCTTTATTGTTAAAGCAAAGAAGGTAACAGTACAAAATTAAAAAATAGAACTGAAATAAAGTCAATATTGCAAATATGTGTATGAGGGGCAGCAGTCGTTTTCAAGCCCGAGGCTCAGAAGGGACTATGATCCGGCCCTCGGGACAAAACACATTTCTAGTTCATATATACACAGGCAACCTTTTTGTTTTTATTATAACTCAGTCGAATGGTGATCAATTTGCATGAAATTTTTACCAGAATGTAGCTGAAGAAATACAAATTCAAATTATTTCAACAAAATGTGGCCATTAGTTAAATATTCGTTGCTAGTCGTAATGTAATGCTGACGTCATAATGTGTGGTGAGTACAAACTGGCTTGTCTCAACTGGTTCTGTCAGAAGCTACCCTGCTTCGATGGTGAACTTTATCTGGTTTACTGATGAAAAATGTTCAACGTATTAGCACTTGGCAACATGGAGGCATAAAACCAAGTGTCTCGCAATCCAAAAACTCAACCATCTCGTAAGCGGAGTGTGCTCGTGCACTGTCTTGCTGAAAGGTGTAAAAGTTCAGCTATCCCCACAAGTGTGTGTGAAAGTGATCGTTTTGGGCATTTTTGTGGCTACAACGTTAAAACTTCAATATTTTGTCATCAATAAACCAGATAAAGTTCGCCATCGACGCAGGGCAGCTATTCAGCAAGTCTGTCAGCACCGGTTGCAGCAAGCCAGTTTGTATTCGCAGCACATTATGACATCAGCATTACGTCACGACTAGCAAAGAATATTTAACTATCAGCCACATTTTGTCCAAATATTTCGAATCAAAATTTCTTCAGCTACATCTGGTAAAAATTTGGTATAAATTGATCATCATTTGACTGAATTATGAAAGAAAGAAAAAGGGTGCTTTTTTTATGAAACACCGTGTAGACACAAAAGACTTACTGGAATGTGATTTAGCAAGTGTTAGTCAACAAACTAACTGAATGGAACTAAAGTGAATTGATCTAGATGTTGAGTTCAGATCGTTCTCTCCGTACAAGGCTTTACACAGTTGTTCTACGGTCTATCACAATTGACACGTCATCTCACTTCAACACGATGCCACATAAAAACCGGAACATACACACATGAAACTCTAAGTAAATTGAATAACCTTCTTAGGCTTCAGTCCTTGATCATTACAGTGAGGTGCAACCATGTTAAACTTCGAAGTGGTCCAGACCGCATTTTACTTCAATTATTAAGGCTAATCATTTCCCAAAATGTCAGTATGTTATATGCAAAGTATGTACCACTATTTGTGCGGCACCCTGTACATATCATAATTACTCACAGTCGTCATACACACATGTATACATTTTGATCTTTACGTACATGTGTATATATAATTTAACTATATACAGTAGACTATCGGCTAGCCAGTAGCTGTCAATACAACAAGCTCCTATGAAGTATAAAACCATCACCAACCAACGAGGTCTGCATTAATGATCGCAAACTCCATCTTGGGATCCAGGATTTAAAACTGTGCAATCCCAGGATCCCACATTCAGGATTAGGCATTCAGATTGGTTGAAATTTAACATAAATATAGTAACCGTACCAGACTTAACCTTCTTTGGCTTCAGTCCATGATCATTACAGTAAGGTGCAACAATGTTAAACTTCGAAGTGGTCCAGACCGCCCTTCACTTCAACGATTAAGGCTAATCATCTCCCAGAATGTCAGTATGTTATATCTTCAGCTACATCTGGTAAAAATTTTGTATAGACTATCTGCTAGCCAGTAGCTGGCGTTCATGGGACGCACAACAGAAAAACAAGTAAGCTGAGAGACTTGGAAGTGACTGTGACCATCAAAATGCAACTTACAGAACTCACAGCAAGAACTATTACATTTATTATCTAAAACAGTCGAAAAAGTATCATTTAACAATTTTTTTGTAATCCTAAAGTATTGGGATTACAATGACACGTATCCCACAATTCAGGATTGGTGAAAATGGCAGGGATCCTGGGATTTGTGACTGCAATATTCACTAGTCTGCAGACTTCGGCATCTAGCAAACTTGTCATTACGACCCCCACAAGTGTTCTGTTCAAGTATGTTGATCATTTGCACTTATAGTCCACAGTGCATCGCAACAAAACTACAATTCATAGACAAATTTTACCAAATTTGTTAACGTTTAAACGTGTAACAGAAATGGAATAACAACTAAGGGGCTAATGACTAATAGAACAACTTAAAGACCCACAGGGGCCCTACGAAAATTGGGCCCGCTGCATTTGCTAGTTTTGCTGCTACACTGATCGGGAACGCAGACAGTAGTTCTAGCGGTGTTGCAGTGCTAGTGTTGCGTGGTTGCTGGCCAGTCGACAAAAATGTCCGGACACCGCGACCAATCCCGCCTCAGTTTACACTTCCAGTACTCATGGGTGAACATGTGAATGAGGTTGCCAGTGAGCGGGTCGCTCTGCTTAGCAAACCACTTCGGCTCATAGCCACGGTATTCCCAGCCTGCAAAGTACACCACTACAGTAAAACTTCTAATAGAAGCCGAGTCCCTAACATAAGCCCGACTCACAAACATTGTCGTAAGACACATCATAAGACATGTCATAAAATTATCATAACTCAATATTTAAGATTTTGTAAGATTATCTTACGACATGTCGTAAATGAATTCATTGGAACTTTTTTCACAAAGGCGTCTTGTTGTCATGGTAACTGTGGTCGTCTTGCAAGCCGCTGAACAGTCAGCATAATGCTAGTCAGTAAGTAAAAGCGATGGTTTAGAGTTAAATTTGTAATGTTTTAATTTAGAAATTTCCAATATTCGGACTAACAATTCCGAGTAGGCCTGCATGGTGTTAACACAGGTGCCGATTTATTTTTTATTTGTTTAGACTTTTTAATTTATTGAATGTTTTGAATTTATTTTATTTTTTTTATAGTTTATTAATAATTGCTAGTTTTAGAGACAGTAGGCCTGTTGAAAGCTGTATGCGGGTGTGAGAGGTGAAGTATTTGAAACATTTCTTGGCCGTGGCACGCTCTGCTGCACTGTCTAGACAGCGCATGGTAGCGATTGGCTACTAGCGAACAGTAGAGATAAATGCGTTTTTTCATACTCATTAGCTATTTAGCTACTACAGTAAAGGGCCTACAATGAAAGAAAAACAGCCTGCACCAATCACTTGAGTCATTATCATTAATTCATTTGTTGCACTGCACAACACTATGCTGTATTATTTTTTATTCTATGTCCGTTGTCAAGATATGTGTTTTAATGGCTACAGCGTAGCAACGGTTCGTCGCCAATGCAAAGCGCTGTTTATTTATCCACTAACTAATTTATCCAGCAAAAAGACCACGCAAAACAGATACAGTACAAATGTGACATTTCTAGATTACGACTGTAACTGAATTAAAGGTCTTATAAATCCATACAAATAAGTTTTTTCTTGTTGGATGATGTTGGAATCGTATAATTTGAAATGTCATAAGACACCTAAAAAGTGATCGTAAGATCTTTGTCGTAAAATTGTCGTAAGATGTTTTGCGAATTAGCACATTGGCAAATGTGTACAAAATGTCATAAAATTGTCACAAAATTGTCATAAAATGTTTTGTGATTTTGGCCCCAGGTCTCTAATAAAAGCCGGACACCCTTGTAGTAGTAGTTGTAGGTGCAGCAGTAGTAGTATTTTGTGCACACTATAGATAGAAAAAGTTTATTACCCTGGTATGGCACGATGACAGCGTTTTAATAAAAGCCAAGTCTCAAATGGAAGCTAGGTCCTTTAATACAAGCCGGGGTTGGCAGTAATTTGTTCTAATAGAAACAGGGGGCTTATATAATTAGAAGTTTTACAGTATATAGCCAGCTACTACTGATCACTCTTTATATCAGCGATATGTTTGGGTTCACCATAGCAAAATTTGTGGATCTGCCAAAGCGAAAGATGCATCTTATCCCTATTGCTAATCCTAAGTGATGAGGTCTTCCTCAAAGAACACTCTGATGAAACATATTTCATCCCTCTCAGAGCTATGATGATGATGATGATGATGATGATGAAGGACAAATTAACTTTAGCATGGCGTTAAGTCCTAAGACTACAAGGACACGTAACAATAAGCCTAAACAGTTAAGTCACGTAATACACTGTGTCTAAAAAAAAACCGGACCCCTATTACGTTTTGAAATAACTCCAACAAACTGTGCCTAATAATAATAATAATGATTAGCTGAGAAAATCGTCAAAAGGTATTCAATATCGTAATGTGTTACGGGCTTACGATATTTCACAAAACAGGGTGAAAGATGTGGATGAACTGAAGCAGCGCTTGGTGGAGGTCTGGTCTGGCCTACGGCAGACCGTTGTCGATGACGCAATCGACGAATGGAGAAGACGTCTCCGGGCCTATGTTCGAGTAAAGGTACAGCACTTTGAACATCTGCTGTAACTGCTGACTATGACGTTGCTAATCAACAGTTCGTTCAGCTTCAAACGTTGGCTTTATAACATTTAATGATTTCGTAACTGACGTTGTCGGTTCGTTGGAGTACTGCAGTGCAGTTGCCTCTACTGTTGGTGCCACAGGAAAACCTCAGCTGGTACTCTGTTCTTAAAATTTCTCACAAAGTAACACATGCTATTAAGTGCTGATTCTCTAGCGATCATTTTTGTCAAAATCTATTGCTATTGAACCAGGACTGTTGGAGTTATTGCAAAAGGTAGCAGGGGTCCGGTTTTTTTTGAGACACAGTGTAGTAGTCAATGCAATGAGACGTTGTTAGTCATGACTGTAAGACCAGGCAAAAAGTTCGGTTTTCAGTCTGCTGCGGAAAACTTGCAACGACGGAGACAACCCTATGGCCCTGAGCGAGCAGTGTGGTGCTGCACACAAAGCTCAGCTATATCGGCCACCTTTCCGATATACTGATGTTACCTTCTCAGGCTCAGCGATTTGGCCAGTAGCAGATTATTCTGCTTGGTGACACAGGCAAGGGTGTGCAAACAACATGCTAACCATTACACCAGCAAGCTACACTAACACAGCAGTGGACATAAAATTCTACCGTTACCACCCAAGTGCACCACACCCTATCACACGCGTCCCCGTCAACATAATTATGAACTTCCCCCTAAAATAAACAATACTGACGAGTTCAATTTTATTTATCGTGTATTGTACAACGACTGTTTTTAGTTTTTTAGCTCGTCAATTGTCGTCGTGCATTGAGCTTAACAGCAGTGTGTCTGTTGATGTCAATAAAGACTATCATCATCATCATCATCATCCAGTGCTCTGTAGCTCTGAGATGGATTATCATTAACAGCAATAGATAATCTTTGGACCTTTAGTGAAAAGAAAGCTAACCGTGAATAGCAGCCTCCTCCATCTGTCGTTCCTGGTGTCTGCGAACGGCGCGCTGTTTCTCCTCCAGTAGAACCTTGCAGGTGTTTGCGTCATCCCACAATCCGGCTTCCATCAGTCGCTGGTCCGGACGCAGCCGACTATCGGTGGGTGCCACGCCCTCCTCCATCTCGTTCAATTCCACTGCCAGCTGAGTGAAATTGTAACACTTCTCCAGCTCCGCACTGCAATTATAGACCATACATCACGGCCACGGCCACTCGTAGCCCATGGCGAAGTTCCGGAAAATCGTATAATGCACTGCGACAAGTGTCTGCAGTGCCACCAGACGTGCATTATTATCGGGCTCGATGCAATAATGCATGAGTACCAGCTGTGCAGGCTGGAACAAGCAGCCCGAGCTACATGTGGACCAGACAGAGCATGACCAGTAGTGCAGGACTGGAAGAATGGCCAAGAAAACCCCAAGTTTTAACTATATTTTTGAAAAAAAACTGAAAAATGTCAGAAGTCTAATTTTTACATTTTTTTAACAATTTTTTCCAGCCCTGTTCTAGCCCTATGATAATACAGGAATGGCAGAATTAATCCACATCTGGCGGCACTGCAGAAGACAGGTGCCATGCTGTACACGATTTTCCTGAACTAAACCAAATAACAAAAATTAAACTTACCTCCATTAGCCTTATAACTGTTGTGCTGCTTGCTGCCCGCAACAACACAAATCGCTATATCCATGGTTCTTGAACATTTGTTGAAATCAAATTCAAGGACTTCGCAAGGACCATGTCCATTTTCAAGGACTTTCCAAACCTTGAAAATCTGGAAATATAATTCAAGGACTTTCAAAGACCCGAAAGAGCCCTCTGTATTGCATACAGTAGACTCATATGGAACTCTTAAACAAACTGCAATGCTAAAACAAGCTCGGTTATCACTTTTAACATCAAATTTGCCGACATACTCGTGTGCATGGCCGTGATGTAAGTACGTTAACGGATGCCCGAGCCAGCATTATGACACATGCAATTTGACTCGACAGGTAAGTCTGGTGCGGCACAGCTGACCTCGGCAGTCGGGCGAACGTCATTGCTCTGGCATGGCAGGGCTAAAGCTGACAGCTGCGTTGGTCCATCTCAGCCTACGGCTTCGATCGACCTCCGCAGCTGTCAACTATAGCTGCAGGGCCACAGCAAGGACGTTCCGCCCGACTGCCTCAGTCGGCCTGTCCTGCACCTGTGTCTGGTAAACTGACATGCCGTAATGCACGCCCGACCATCTGTTAACCTATACACACACAGACGGACATAGACATCATCATCATCATTTCTGGCAAGCACCACTAAGAGTGCGTAGTGCTGAACGTAAACATCAATCTCCAGAGTGGACGATTCTAAGCCAGGTCAACTGCGTCGTCCATATTGAGGTCGCTGGATTTCAGATCCTGCTGAATGGATTTCAGATCCTGCTGAATGGTTTTCATCCATGTAATACGAGGACGTCCCGGTGGTCTCGTCCAGTTTCCTGCGAGGGAAGCTGTTAAGATCTGTTTTGCATCTGTTTCATCAGGCATTCGTGCAATGTGTCCGAACAGGGACAGGCGCCTTGACTGGACTATGGCTGAGAGATAAGGTTGCTTGGTTAACCTTCCGACTTCATCGTTGCGCATATGCTGGTGCCAATCGATTCCTAGCAGCATTCTCAGACAGACCGAAAAAAGTCAAGACAGACACACTGACAGAAACAAACATAAGAGAGAGACACTGCATTCAACTGCAGCAACTGTCTGAAATTGTAACAATTCTCCAGTTCTGCACTACAATTATGAACTGCACACAGACAGACAGGAACCACACAGATGCAGAGAAAGACAGACAGACAGACATATCGAAAATTTTCAGTAGCTTATAATTCCAAACAAACCACTATTTATTGACCAGTTCCCAGCAGCAACAAATGATCGAGACTGAATCGAAGCGAAAACAAATATTAACAAATTGCAATTCGGCTGCAACAAAGTTTTCAATAGCTATTACTGAAATACCAGATAAATGAAAACATTGCTCGCAAACAACATAAATGAATGTTAAAACAACGCTCTGCATAATGTAAAACAGTTGAAGATAGAGTCTGACTACCGATAATGTAACATCGATGAGCATAAATGAGCTACTGTGGTCACAATTTGACAACAGAGTTAGAAGCAGCAATGACATACGGTGGAAAGCGTCGTTGCCAGAGGACTTTGGATGGTCCAGTAATGTACTCCACTTTACCGAGATTAGCATCATCTCCATTCAGGACATTGGCACCTTCCATCTTAGCATCCCACGTACCAGACAGCACGTAGCGGACCACACCGGCAGAATCAGTGATCACTCCAGATACCTGGACAGACAGACAGACAGACAGGCTAGTACAAATAGACACACAGTAGTAGTAGTAGTAGCAGAATATTTGCAAGATGCCCGAAAACAAGAACCAATAAGCACCAGCAAAAGACACAGACAGTTTCAATACTTTTAGCCGGTAAGTGCTGTGCCATAATTTGGCCAAATATCAAAAATTATGGTAAAACCAGATTTGCGAAAAAGTAGACCAGCAGTGAAATCCAGCCGATGACATCAGTAGTATAAACTGCTACAAATGCCAAGTTACACAAGAAAGAAAATAAAAACTAGAAATTTGGGACAGAGCCCAACGTGAGTCCACCCAGCGCCGTAAGTCCGATTGCGGGGAAAATTCAGGGGTGGGGCGAAATTCCGCTGGTAGCAAAGTCACGTGGCCCAAACTCAAATGCATTAGCATTAACAGAAAGCGCAGCATTGACTTAGGGTAGGTTGAAATGAGACAAAGAACCTTTTTGTTAGTGGACCAAAGTTGACCAATTTTTTTGTCTAACAGGGGAAGAGTTGTACTTAATCATTTGCTATTCTGTCTTTCGATATCTCAGTCCGTTGCAGAGATATAGGTGGTCACAGTTTAACATTGTCCGAAACTGCGCGCAATGTTGAATATATATATATATATATATATATATATATATATATTTGGGTAGGTCGGAATGAGAAAACGGAACTTTTTTGCGAGTGGACCGAACTTTACAAAAAATATTTTGTCCAACAGGAGAAGGGGCTGTAGTCGATAACTTGCTATTCCAATTTTTGACAGCTCGCTTCGTTTCAGAGACATTCGAGGTCAAAGTCAAAAGTTGTTTATATTGACCTAATTTTGAATGATTTTTGTCCTCCTGAACTTTAAGGGGGCGGTGCCCACCAAAAGCTGTACCCAGGTTATCACTCCCACGTAGCGGCACGTCATGTGCCAAAGTTTCGTTAGGCTACGAAAGATCTCGAGTCTCATATGCTACATTTTAAGCCAATTTTGGACCCCCTTCTGAAAAATGTAAGAAGAACCCTGTCCACTGTGGGAGTGTGCTAGTAAAACTTGGTCATTCTCTAGCAAGTGTAAAAATTTGAGGGAGCAGCACCCCTCAGGGGCCAAAATAAGGTCTTCTAAAAAAGTCAATTTGGGTGGGTATGATTACAAATGCAGGCAGGCTAAGTACTTCTTGCACAAAGTTGACTCTGCACGAGCTTGGTATGCTCTCAGACTTTCCAGGAAGGATTTACGGATCCTAGTCGGTATACTCACTGGTCATGCAGATCTTAATCGACACCTTTTTATTATGGGTGTAAGCTAGGATTCCAAATGCCCTCTCTGTCAAGAAGATGAGGATATGTCTCTACATTTCATTGCCCAGTGCAGTGCTTTAATGCTTCTCCGCAAGGACATCCTTGGAGACTATACTATTTCGTTAGACACCTTGAGTGATATCCATTGGTTTCTCCTCTTGAAGTTTGCGAAAGCTTCCAAGAGGTTCTGTCGACCTTGAGGTCTGTCGAGGTTGTGCACTGGGCTCATGAAGTGGCCTCAGCGCTGGGTGGCCGCTTATGTGGTCATCCTCACCGCAGGTAAAGGTAAAGGTAAAAGGGTATGATTACACCTCTAGATCTCTGAAATTACTGGACTCAAGTTTACCCAACTTTTTTCACCAAATGCGGGAAGAATCGTGGTAGATCATACACTTGACCGTTTTGGAATATCTTCATCCGTTCCGCAGATATTCGCCGCCAAAGTTCAAAGTCATCCGAAATCGGGCCAAATTTTGCATGTTTTTGGCCCCAAAAATTATTTTTGGGAGGGCCCCCAAAATTTTGGACCGGCATTGTAAAATTTAACCTACTACTGACCATCGTGCAAAATTTCGCGCCGATTGGCCGACAGAGCTAAAAGATCTCGCGTTGAAATAAATAAAAAACTAGAAATATGGTGCCAAGCCCAATGTGAGGCCATCCAGTGCCGTAAGTCCAATTGGGGTGCAGTTAGGGGGTTGAAATTCCACTCACAGCAAAGTCACATGGCCCGAACACAACTGCACTATCTTACATAGCGAGCGCAATGCAGTGAACTTGGGTAGGTCAAAATGAGACTAATTTTGCTAATTTTAGTAGACCAATGTTCATCAAATCTTTTGCATCAAACTTGGGATGAGTTGCTGGTGATAACGCCGTTTACCGCTTGTCGATACCTTGATACCTTCCAGAGATATTTGCGACCAAATTCCAAAAGGTGTTCGAAAATGCATGCATTGCTGCTTTTGGATAGGTCAAAACATTGAGCAAACATGACTTCGTGGTTAGTGGTCCAAAGTTCATCAATTTTTTTGTTCAACGCAGGAGAGACAGTTGTTTATAACGCCATTTACCACTTGTCGATGGCTCTATCCGTTCCAAAGATATTGGCGCTCGAAGTCAAAAGTTGTTCTAAATTGAATCAAATTATGGACATTTCTGCCCTCACAAATTTTCAGTGGGTGGTGCTCCACCAAAATATGTACCAGCGTTATCATGCCTACCTACGTGGTAGTTTCATGGGGCTACTCCTCTTAGCTCCAAAGTTGCAGTGGCTCATACGCTACATTTTGAGCCAACTTTTGACCCTCCCATCGGAAAAAAAATTGTTGGAAGAAGCCCCATCCCGGTGGGGTATGCGCTAGCAAGCCTTGATCATTCTATAGCACAAGTAGAAATTTCGGGGCACAGCAACCCCTATGGGCCGAAATATGGTTTTCCGAAAAAAAATAAATTTGCACCTCTAAATTTCCGGAACTAGTGGACCAGAAGTTCACCAAACGCGAGAGAAAACGTTGTCAATTCACGCTCAAAATGAGAAGGGGTCCGAAATCTCGCACCAAATTTAGAATGTTTTGGCCCTCAATTTTTTGAGGGGGGGGTAGGCTGCTAAATTTCTGGACTTGGATTATAAAATTAAACATGCTTCCGAGCACGCGGCAAAATTTTGCGGCGATCAGCCAAAGGACCTTGGAGATCTCGCATTAAAAAAATAAAGAGCTGCAGTAAAACATAAGGCCTTCCCGAACTATTGTTCCGAACGGCCTAATAAACGTCCGCGCTAAAATATAAGTGCGCTCCATAAAATATTGCTTCCGGGCGAACTAATTCTGAGACAAAATCAGAGAACTGGCTGTGACGAGACACCTTGCGTGGCACTTCGCGTGAGAAGTAGCTGTAAGCAAAGAACTTGAGGTGGCAGTTGTCTCCGGTCGTGTGGTTCTTAATGTCCATCTCTCCGTGGTTGTCGACCCACAGCCGACCGACAATGATGTTGTTCACAGTCGTCGTCACCTTCCGCCACGTGTAGTGGTTGTTGGATGACGCAAACAGCAGGTGAGCTATACCTGAACGCACAACAGGTGAAAGTTAAAATAAGACCCCAAGCCGCCATCATAAGCAGCCACAGAACGTGCTAAACCACAAGCCATCACAAAATCAGTCAGCCGGTAGAAACGTAAGAAATGAAACCCGCAAGCTGGCACGGCAAAAAGCTTTCGCCATCCAGAATTATTAGTATAATGGATAATATATTGCACTACTGTTCAAAGCCAATTTTACATGCTGTCCTGCTTGTGTTTGTTTCTTGTATTTTGTTTATCTGTGCACTTATAACTTTATGAAAGAAGAAAATCGTGATTTGTTCCTAGAATTGTGGTATTTTGTTGTCTGGGCTAGTGTGTTTGTTTTTGCTAGTCCGAGCTTAGCGTCACGACCCCAAGGTCATGACAGGTGGCAATAGCTAGAATAAAACTACAAGAACAAAAAAGTGCAGACAAGAGGGTCACAAAATTTCATCAAAATCCATTTGCAAGTTTTTAGGTAATAAAGGGAAAAGTGAAACACACCGATAAACAGTCAGATATGAATTATTAAACTAATCAATTATTAACTAAGTAAGTAAGTAAGCAGTCTGCATTTGTAACACGCCATATGTCAAAACAGAAGTTCGAATCGTAGTCGCGGATGGTAACAGTTAGTCGATGGCGGTGTTGCCGGAGAAAAGACGAGTCTTAAGGTGTCGTCGAAAAGTGTTGGTAGTGGATGCTGTTCGAATGGTAATTGGTAAACTGTTCCAAATATGATTAATTATTAAACTATTAATCATTATTCAACGATTAAACTACTCTGGCTGACGATAATAATAACCCAGTAATGACTAGCCATTTTTCACTTAACTGTTACTTTTAGCCCTATCAGCTACACTATGAGAGGTAAAGAAAGTAATAATAACACATAACGGTAATGATCCTCTGCGACTAACCGAGAGGAATAATCTGAAGGTATTTTCCACGAAATTTACTGGCCATTGTGAACTCCTGCCACGACTGCCAGTGACGACCTTCTGTGAACATTGCTGCAGTCGGCGGATGATGGCTTACCTACCAACAACAGCAGCAGCAACAGTGATATCATCATCATCAGCATCATCATTAGCATCATCTTGGCTCAAAAATAGCACTCACATAGCAGCAGAAATTTGCGTGCTCAGAGGTGACTAACCACCCACCATGGTCGACCACCTTGTCATGGTGGTGGGCCTTAGTGCTCAGACGATCTGAAAGATTTTCAAAATCCATAGGGTAGGAGACAACAAAGTGCCAACCAGAATTTGTTATATAGCAGATATATTAAGCATTACCAGTGCTGGTGTACTGGTTGACTTTTGGTTTTCACATCGATTTCAGCTTCACAGCCATTTATCTACAGCTTCGCACCTGGCCACGGCTTCACAGCCATTTCCTGTAACCTTATGGTTACATCTGGGGCTGCACATTGGGCCGAACTGATATGGCCTCAGAGCTGGGCAGGTGTAACAGCCTGCCCACCCCAAAGGTAAAGTAAGGTACGATGACTAACTACTGCAGTAACTTTATCCCCAACATTCACACTCACAAACGTGTGGCTTGGCAGCACTATGGTCATGGCATTAAACTTGTAACCAGCAGGTTGTGTGTTTAAATCCTCTCTCTCTCATTCCCGGTCGGGGGGGAGGGGGGAGGTTACCGCCCTGATCCGCTCCAGAAAGTCCCAAAGGCATCAAGGGTCTGCATTAAATTTTCCTCCTGGCCAGACGTCCCTCCGAACCTGGTCGTGAGCTGGACACTGTAGCACCAGGTGTTCTGCCATCTCATCTGCGCCGTTGCAATGTGGACACTGGACCAGTGGCGGAGTCCCGGCGTCCGATCCGGTGAAGATATCCTGCCAGCAACGGAGAGTGACCAGCACATACCTGGGCCACCATCAAGCACTGGTCCCTGGTCCAGTCACGTTGTCAGCGTTGGAACTGCTTGACACTGCCGGCGAGCACCCTATGGATTCTGGCATGTGGGTCGCTGAGATATTTGTCGCCAGCAATGCTCTGTTGGTGCCATTTGACAGCCGCAAAAGCTGAACTGAAGGCTGTAGTAATGTGGTGCCTCTCTTGGCTTCAAGATCAGCTTCTATGTTACCTTCCAGACTCACGTGTCCCGGGATCCACTGAACGTTGACTAAGTTCGATAAACCAATGGTTGCGAGAACCGTCCAAATGGAACTGCATGTGGTGTCTGTCTGCTGAGCTGGACCTTGAGCAAGGAAAGCCGACAGTCCAGTGTGATGCCCTAGGGCATTGGGGTGGGTTCAAATGGCACCAGTGATGTTCCAAAAAATATTTTCGGAACAACTTTCCCATTTACCTCCCAAGGATCACGGGAGAAGAACGCCAACACCAACTTTGTTAGGCTAAGCAACACTTTCCATGCTTGACACCATCTGTACAGGAGGTCTGCAGCCGACAGTCTGCCGGCTGCAACGCAACCTTACAGTAAGCAACACGGCTGCCCTGAGCACCAAAGGTAGTGTCATTGGCGAATCCAGAAGCTACAGCACCAGAGGAAGAATCGTTGAGAAGATCGTCCATGCAGATCAACCAGAGGATCGGCACAAAGACAGATCCCTGGGGAAGAGCTTTGAAGAAAGTCTGTTTCCTACTGGTCGATACTTGCCATGAAACTGATGCTTTACGGTCACTAAGGAAGCCACGGACCCACCTGATGTAGCATGAGGGCAAGCCCTTACGTGCCATCTTGGCAATGAGTGCCTTCCTCCACACTCTGTCAGAAACTCTGAAGAAATCAGAGAGCAGAAGTACCATGCGTAGTGAGGGGTTGAAAACCATCTTGAATCAGCTGGCACACTGCTGTAACCTGTTCCTTGGTCGAGTGGTTTCTCCTGAAGCCTGCCTCGGATGGGTGGAGTAAATTCCGAGACTCCAGTTGATGAACCAAGTGCTCCTGGATAAAGTGTTCCACCAGTTTAAATCCTCGTCAAGACAATCACTCTAAGCAAGTTCACACATGTGAGATAACATGGCAGGGTATGGAAGACCTGGAAACTATCATCCGCAATACTGGAAACAAGTTTAGTCCCAGCTCAAGACAAAAAAAAACAGTGACAAGTCTTAAGGTTTTTCTGTTACATGTTCTCCTCAACTGGCTCAACAGGCAACATGCACACACACAATTCACAGAGTTGCAAGCTGAGCACGCACTCTGCACCACGAAAAAAAAGTCGGGAACAAAAACTCAGTGGTCTACGTCAGCTCTGAAACGCAACTCTAACCAGCCATGAATTAGTGAGAAGCGATGATGACGATGATGATGAAGGATGAATTAACTTTAGCGTGGCGTTAAGTCCTAAGACTACAAGGACACGTAACAATGAGCCTAAACAGTGAAGTCACGTAATAGTAGTCAGTGCAATGAGACGTTGTTAGTCATGTCTGTAAGACCAGGCAAAAAGTTCCGTTTTCAGTCAGAGCGAGAGAGTGAGTGAGTGAATAGGGTTTAACGTCCCACCCAACACCAAACACTGCATTACTGCAGATAGACTGACTAGCAGCACAAACAGACAGACAGACAGACCTGTTCAGTGAAAGCTCTCCAGCCGAGTTCATCCATTCGATCGCACTCATACGTCTCCCCAAGCAGCGGGTTAAAAGGCTTGCCTATGCGAACGGTCGTGTTAGCGTAAGAAGAGATAGAAAACGCAGCGACGTATGCCAGCTGCTCAAACTGATCTGTGCACTGTGCGGCGTTGTCCAGGCAGTCGCTATATTCAAAGTCTTCAGTCAGACGCTGCAGGAATGACAACGGCTCGCTGAAGTTCACCTACAGACCACACACATTGACAGACACTGGACCACACACACACACACAGACGGACACTAGGACATACACATAGACAGACGTACAGACAACACACAGAAA
>Ga0209367_1006829_pt1 | contig 15745 bp, 16 predicted proteins | sample WorMetLIZISLAND2_FD_187412 | JGI IMG/M metagenome (GOLD analysis project Ga0209367, IMG submission 187412) | Marine gutless worms symbiont microbial communities from Max Planck institute for Marine Microbiology, Germany - Olavius geniculatus... ... | reverse complement strand
GCCATGGCAACGAAATTTGGGACAAAATTGGCTATAACTCAGCTTGCGTAAAAGATTTTTGCGAGATTTTTGTGTTTATAGGGGGGTTTTCGGGGATGGGCTATCGAATGCTGCCAATTGCATTTTTCCCCGACCGACCCCTGTTGCCATGGCAACGAAATTTGGGACAAAATTGGCTATAACTCGGTTTGCGCAGGAGATTTTTGCAAGATTTTTGCTCCTATAGAGTGGTTTTCAGAGATGGGCCATCGAATGCTGCCAATTGCATTTGTCCACGACCGACCCCCGTTGCCATGGCAACGAAATTTGGGACAAAATTGGCTATAACTCGGCTTGCGTAAGAGATTTTTGCGAGATTTTTACGCCTATGGGGGTGTTTTCGGGGATGGGCCATCAAATGCTGCCAATTGCATTTTTGCGTCATTTTTTCTTCCCCGTTCCCTATTCCTTCCCCTTTCCCTTGCCTTCTGTTTTTTTCCTTTCCATTCCTTTTTCCTTTTCCTCTTTTCCTTTCCCTATCCCTTCCTTTTTTCCTTTTCTTTTCCTTGTCCCTTACCCTTTCCCTTTTCCTTTACGTGCATGATACTCTCATAGAGCATGGCGTGGTGCGTCACCTGCCATATGTTGTGTTTTGCCTTCTCCATTTTCCTTCCCCTTTCCCCTTTCCTTTTTTCCATTTTCCTTTCCTTTTTCTTTCCCTTTTTCTTTCCCCTTTCCCTTCACTTTCCCCTTTTCTTTTTCCTTCCCCTTCTCCTTCCTCTTCCCTTTCTCCTTCCCCTTTTCCTTCCCCTTTTCTTCCTCTTTCCCTTTCCCTTTTCCCCTTCCCCATTTTCGTTCCCCTTCCCTTTCCACTTGTTTATTTTTCTTCCCCTTCCCCATTTTCCTTCTTCGTTCCCTTCCCCTTCCTCTTTCCCTTGCACTTTCTTCTTCTTTTTCCTTTCCGTTTTCCTTTCCTCTTCCTCTTTTTTAGTTATAATATTAGCGGAGATGTAACCGATGTAATCGATGCACGACACCAGTTCTATTTCAATAACATTGCTGCTGTACAATTATGATCATACATTTTGATTTTTTCTATTAATCTAAACAGCTAACTGATTATATTTATAGATATATACTGTGAACTATCGAAATGCATTGGACAGACTCCGTGTTCGTATGAACATTATCTTGTTTATATAGATGCAAGCCACCATAAAGTTTGTACATAGGCATATGTCACACAATTTTACATTTGCAAATATTATCTAGCACTGGCAGTCAAGAACAACTTTACTTACATTCTTACTAACTTCAGTAATGAATGATAAACAAATGCCTTTGAGTCCACAGTATACTAGTGCTTGAGTACCATAATACACGTTAGGTTACTTAACACAACAACACTAAACAAAACAATACTAAACTGTTGATTAGATGTGCTAATCAACAGCTTGTTAATGCTGTAGCATTCAATTACTTAAAATTCCGCGACTGAAATTGTTGTGTCTATTACCATGCAGATGCTGCCTCTACCGTGGGTGCCAGAAGAAAACCTTAGCTGGTACTCTAGTACATGTGGTAAGTTACCTTGCAGCTAGAGTAATCAGCTTTAGTGAATGATCCTGTGGCTGCGGGAGCAATGGGGACAAAGCCTCGCAGGCGGTTAGTGCAGGTTGCGGCATCTGGCTTGAAGACAAACGGCAGAGCATATTGACCACTCATAGATGCACAGACCAGTACGGGACGAGTTAGTTTCACAGCCTTCATGAACTGCTCCACAAACGCACGCTTCTTGACACGTGCTGACTTGCTGTGTCCGTACCCTACCGCGGCAACAACCACTTCAGTGACACACGGTTTAACAGCGAAACTTTTCGCATCGCCGTCAAATAAAATTATGCACTGAGGAATTCACGTTAAAGGTAAAGGTCTCCTATAGCACTTCTCACACAAGTCAGACTCGTGACCAGAAGTGCTTTACAATTTCAGAAGTGGCAGCTGATTGGCATCAGCTAATGATACCACAGTGCAGTATGCAGCTAGCTATCCATTGCCTGCATCAGCGAACAAATAGACCTGCGTCTGCAGCTAGCAGACATACCACCATCCCAGAGCCCACTAGAGCCCAAAGCACTATGAAAGAGTTCATGCACTTAATTCCAAAGACTAGATGTGCTAATGCTATACGACTGTAGTTAAGAATGGTATAATCATATATACAATGAGCAAACCTACAGACAAATTTTTATTCATCTTGCAGTGGCAGAAAGTGACAAAATGATCAATCAATCAATCAGTGACAACCCAGACCAGGATCAAAATTCACGATTCATTGATCCAGGCTTTTCTGAGTTTTTCTTTTAATTTATCAGTCCTTCCCAGATGACAGTGTTCTTATAACATCAATGTACAGGGCAACATATCGCTCATTTCTAGTCAAGAAAATAAAGAACTATGGAGATAGTTCAGTAATCCGAGGGGCAGTAGTCCGAAGGATCAGTATTCCAAATTTTTTCAGCGGTTTCACATCGACAGATGCATTATTACATTTTACATTGTCGTTCACCAGCGGGTGACAATGTCATGTGCAATACAGTATGACTTTCCACTTATTATTAAAATTACAGTTTTCGCTCACAGTTATGGTTAGGGTTTGGGTTAAGGTTTGCGTTTTTTCAAACATTTATGTGACAATAATGCACACCACAAGTTAGCATACAATACACGGCGGCTGTCGGAATAGCAGCTGTCAGACTAGTGCCCCTTCGGACTACTGACCTGCAACTATGCACGAATGCCCATCGCTATAACGAGATGCAGCGTTTTTATATCGTCCCAGGTCTGCGAGGAGAAACTGGCACCATGCATGAAGAAAACACTATTATCAGCCGAACCAGCGGAAGATGGCAGAGTTTCAATGTAACGCACCATCACTGACTACAACAGATAAAAACCGCAAGAGAACTAGCGAGCAGAAAGTACCTGGAATGTCAACTGCCACTGCACGGAGACCCATTGCCGCAACCAGATGAAGGGTTTTTATATCCTCCCACGTCCTTGAAGTGAATCTTGCACCGTGCATAAAGAAAACGCTACGATCACCGGGACTGCCGGATGACGGCAAAGTTTCTTTGTAATGCACTGTCACGGACTGCAACAAATAACAACAACTCTATTGTTGTTGCTGTCGCTGCTGACGCTATGATTATTAAGTATTAATATAACTATTATACAAAATATACGGTCAGAGTAAAAGTTAATGTTATATGGGTATCGTCACATAACCATGTCATGGTTGTTACTCTGTATGACTGCTAGATTCCTCAATAAGTTATGAAAGATTTTGCAAGTTTTGTATAGGAGTGGGGCACTGGGGCACTGTGCAACAACCAAATGACTACAGTTTCGTGTCATCTGCATCATGATTCAAACCCAAATTTTCATAGGATATATCTAACAAATTGCTCTTAACAGTTTTATTTTCCAGCAGGCAGCACTAAATTGGCAGAAATTTAACTCTGCATTTACTTAAACAAGAAATCTGAGCTAATGCTCATGAGACACGCGAGAGCCTATAGCAGTTCCTGTTCGCAGGTAGTCTTGATCTATCTCCATCCACTTCATCGCATTTCACTCTTCTACAGCCAAAAATTGCAAAAAAAGTCACAAAACACCTATTTTTGGAGTTCAAGGTCATTCAAGATCATCGATGTTGACATTCATAAGAAGCTCGTCGCCAGTGTTTGTCATGATAAGCAGCATGTCTGTGTCTACCTGCAACCATTTTCATGTTAGACAAGCCAATAGCAGATCAGTACCACTTTTAAAGGGGTACCCTTCTTTGACACCTGTGTATGCAGGCCTCCTTGAAACTACAGGGTCAGAACTTGGACTACTAAAATCTACATTCAGTGCTGAAAATTTCATCTGTAGGTTCTCCTGATTTATCTCCAATCATTTCGGCGCAATTCACTCTTGAAATGTGTGTCGCAGCCCAAAATCACAAAAAAAATTAACTAAAACCCCCTATTTTGGGGGTTCAAGGTCATTCAAGGTTCTTGATGTTGACAGCCCTAAAAAGCTCGTCAGGAGTGCTTGTTGTGATAAGCAGCATTTACTATCTACGCCTATCTGCAACCATTTTCATGCCAAACAAGCCAATAGCGGTAAAATAACGTCTTCCTAGGAGGGGGTGCCCTCTTTCAACCCCTCATTCGTGGGGACCCCCCTCACTTAGCGGCATGAAATTTTGTCGTGAAATACTAGAAACCCTGAGCTATCATACGGTGAAAACCCGAAGTCTCTATCTCACCCGGTCTTGAAACAGTACTGGTACGTGACAGACAGACACCAAGACAGAATTACCATAGCTAATACACGCTATAGCTAGTCTCGTGCGTAACAATTTCCCAGTCAGTATACTGATTCGGTTGTTATGGTTGCAAGAATAGTGACTGGCCTGTCAAAAGTCCTGCTACAACACTTGTCAACAATTCGGCCCTGGAACACCAAACTAACCGGTATTAACTAGAAAATGCTGGGCAGCTAAAGCCTAAAAATGTAGCTGTTTATGGGAAATCCACTGCAGAGCTACGTATGGAATGACACAGTGTTACTTGCAACATGACATGCAGGTGAGTGTACCCTGCCTTAACCCCAGCCAAGCAGACAAGTACTCAATTTTCCTACCCTAGGGGGATGAAAGGCTGAGCTGACCTTGGTGTTGGTTAGGTTATATACTGAAACGATTTAGCTGTCTGCAACCATCCATCCAAATAGCAACCACCTGATGGCAACCAGACAGGGAGTCAAACACACAACCTTTGTATCACAAGTCCAACATTGTAACCATTGTGCCACCAAACCAGCAACCAGAAACCAAACGAAATATATGGTAACTAACAATATCAGCAAAGCATAAGTTCAAACTGCTCCTCAAACATCCTCACTCTCAATGCAGCATGTGCCATATGGTTATGAAACATACTAACTTGATCGCCGACATCGAACGTTGCTGTTTTTTTCAGAACTTTGATGTCTTTCATCTGGCCGAGCACCGACTCTGGAACAGCGTTGGAATCAGACCCTTTCGACACTGACATTTCAATCTTATCCTGCTTCGTCTGAGTGTCCTTTTTCGATAGATGGTCAGCCTCAACCTTAGTGTCTGGTGATTTGTCATCCTTCACGCTGACCTTGCTCTGTCGGTGTTCGACTTTGGCATCGCCAGACGACGACAGGTAGCGATACAGCAAGGCAACCAAGATGACCGTTACAACCAATCCACCGACTAGACAAATTAAATATGCACACACCCACAAGAATCATAAACAAAAGGGTGTCTAGAAACAGCATGCCATGCCATTGCTCTGCCTTAGCACTGATGAGAAATTTTTTCAGGAAAGTATTTAGCAGAAATCCAGATTTATCACACTCAGCAAAATGCACCAAACTGCATACCATATTAAATTTCAAACCCTCACACTTCAAAATCCCTGGAAAAAAGCATAAAAATACCAGTAAAACAAAATTTAACAAAATAAAAGGTTTAATAGAAATAGGATATTATTCACTGCAAACAGCATTTTATGATAAAAGAATTTAGCTAAGCAAAATCTCATTCATTTACCAGTTTTATGTGTAAGATAAACCAGCAAACACTAATCTGCTGCTGCAGTCACAAAGAAAAAGCATCACATGCAAAGAAAAAATACACCTTTCATGCAAAAGTAAAAACCAAAATAATAACTATGGCCATACTCAGCCTGACGTTCAGTTGCCTTGTATAACAAAATCAACACATGCATTTAATTTCTTGGCAAGATGCAATAGGTTTCATTACCATATCTACTGGGATAGTTTATGGGCAATAAACGACAATTTTGACCAACCTGAAAAACCACAGTACGCTACAAGTATCTGGGACTTATCTCCTACATGACTAACACAATGATGCCATGGCAGGCAAATGCCCCCACCTAAATTTTAGTCCGTTGAAAAATTTTTTGTTTTCCAGAAATTTTTGTCCAAAAACAATATTTGGGGCTTAGAATCACGCACATTTTTTAAAATGTAAGGACAAAGTTGATATTTCGGTACAAAATTGTTTTGAGCAATCATTGTCCTCCATTAAAAATTTGCAGCTCTCTCCTAATGTTGTCTCAGTGTAAACTGATGCAACACATAAAAGTTTTCCTTAAGGACCTAACACAGCCTGGAGCGAAAAAGGCCGGTGAAACAAACCCAATGTTGTTGTACCACACAGCTGAATTGTATTATGCTTACACTTATGTTTATTACCAGGGGCTTCTATCCCCCAAATCTGGAATCAAAATCGTGCGCAACTTCCCCCCAGTTTTGGGCACAGGTTCCCCCCAACTGCTGACTCAAGTTTTCCCCACTATTTTGGGCTTTTTCCCCCTCTAGGGAGAAAGTTTTGTTAAGGGTGTAGATTGAAAAATAGAGGGTAGTAAAAAATAGGGGGAGTATTGTTAACTACAACCTTATCAAAACTTCCCCAATTTTTCACTAGGTGCAAGCTACGCCCACCAGGTACAGGGATAAAAGGGACTGTTTATAACCGTTGCCTCAGATTCGCCCACTTGCTGACAATGTTGCACTCTATTCTATTCTACTCTATTCTTAGTTCTATTACCATTACCACTACTACTGATTTTACTTAACTGTACAGAACAAAATAAGATCTGGTCTTTTAAAACCAGCTGCCAGCTGAATAACATGTATAAACATTACCATTTATATAGAATTTTGATTTATTTCGACCAGTTCTATCACGCTCCATAGTAGTGCTGGTGAAAGTGTAGATACCTAAAAATATGATGAAAATAACAAGAAACATAGTATTTAACCCATAAAAACCACTAAAAGTGGGGGAAAATTAATGCTAAATTCATAAAATCCTGATAACTTCTACACAGATAGTCTTACAATGCAAACAGCTTGAAAATTCTGAACAAATATCTACAAGAACAGGTTTTGTAGTTCTGATAGACAATGAATTTAAATTTAGGAAAAAATGGTCAGAAAACGCATTACTAGCAGTACAGAAAAATACCAGTATACAAAACATTCAAACAACAGGAAGACAGATTGTGCAAACAAAAAGATAAGCATGCATATATATACAAGTATTGTCAAGCAACTACTAATAAAGCCGCTTTTACACTATATCGGTATTGTTATCTGCAACTGGGTACCGGTAATCAAAACTGTCATGTGCAGAACAACATGCATCAACTTTAGACTGCCAATATTGCATTTTTCAGCAAAGCATGAGTCATTCGCATATTTTCCGGTGCTGAAACAAAGAACTGACATTTTCAGGGAGTTCCACCGGCTTCTACTGTTGACTGTGAACACTACATTGACCAATCGACAGCGAGTAACCATGACTTCCTTTGTCATGGATTGCTTCTGCCACCATTGGCTAGTTTTTCTCAGCATGCAATTGCAGGTGTACATGAGCAGGGTATTGTCGATACATGGGGTGCATGCTGGCAACACTGAATCGCTACAGAAGATCTGTAGGAATAATGCAGGAGCTAAACTGACAGCTGTTAGCTGAAAGAAGAAAAATTGCTCATCTAGTGATATTCTACAAGACACACTATCATCTGGTTGCCATTACCATGCCTGTAGAGTCACTACTTACTGGAACTGAAAATTCTCTGGCTTACGTCATTCCAGCCTTAAACTGTGATTACCATTCATTCTTACCAAGAACTGCTCGTGAATGGAATGTTTTTACCACAACCAGCTGCTTTCAGAAGTGCACTGTCATCTGCTTCACATGGATCTGTCATTAAGTGAATGGGAGTCACAACCACTCCAGGAGGAGCATTCTTTTTATGCGCAACAGCATGTAATGCTTCGCACATCTTAGCCATCATCTGGGCGTCTGTCTGTCCGTCCATCACACTGCGGTATTGTGTGAAAATGACACAAGCTAGGACCATGAGATCTACACTGTGGGCTGCCCCAAGGACTCTAGTTTATCATGACAAAATCTCGTGCCCATGGGTGAGGGGGTTCCCTCAAACCAGAGTGTCAAAGAGGGGTACCCCCGCAAAAAGTCGTTATTTTACCGCTATTGGCTCATATAGTGTAAAAACGATTGTAGATAGGTACAAACTCGCTGCATATCATAACTAGAAATTTGAGGCAAAGCCCAACGTGAGTCCGCCCGGCGCCCTAAATCTGATTGGGGGAAATTAGAGGGGGGGTAAAATTTCCCAGCATCAAAGTCACGTGACTTGAACTCAAATGCATTGGCATATGCCGAACGCGCATTAGGGTAGGTCAAAATGAGCCCCTATAACTTTGTTCATCGTGGTCGGAATTTGACAATTTTTTTTTGTTCAACGCCCAAATGATCGCTCTCATCAACGCCGTTTAGATTTTGTCGCTATCTTCATCGGTTCCAGAGATATTCGCGGTCAAACTCAAAAGTTGTCATAAAACGTACTAAACTTTGGACGTTTTTTGCCCTTCCAAATTTTAAGGGGGGCAGTGCCCCCAAAAGTTGTACTTGCGTTAACACCCCAACCTAGAGCCGCGTCAAGTGCCAAAATTTCGTCGGGCTACACCCCCTAACTTCCAAGTTATAAGAGCTCATTTATTGCATTTTAAGCCAATTTTTGACCCCCTTTTGAAAAAAGTTATAAGGGGGGCCGCCGTCCCCGGTGGGGAATGCGCTAGTAAGACTTGGTGATTCTCTAGCGTGTGTAAAAATTTGGGGGTGCAGCACCCCCTAGGGGCTGAAATATGGTCTTCCGAAAAATGCGCTTTAGGGGGTACGATTTCACATCTAAATCTCCAAGGTCACTGGACCAAACTTCGCTGTACTTGTTTCGCCTAATGCAGGACGAATCGCCATAGACAGAATGACTATCCGATTTTGAATATCTTCATTCGTTTCGGAGATATTCGCTGCCGAACTTCGAAGTCGTCCGAGAACGGGCCAAATTTTGCATGTTTTTGGCCCCTGAAATTTTTTTGGGGTGTCCGCGCCAAAATTTTGGACCGGCATTATAAAATAGGGCCTAGTACTGACCATCGTGCAAAATTTCACGCCGGTCGGCCCATGCATCTCGGAGATCTCACGTTGCAAAAAAAAAATAAACATCTGAGCTAAAACATAAGTCCTTCCAAAAACTATCGTTTTCGGGCGGACTAACAAGCACTGGTGACGGGCTTTTTTGATTTATCAAACACCAATGACCTCAAACGATTTTAAACCCCAAAATGGGGGTTTCTGATGTTCTTTTTGCAATTTTTGGCTGCGGCACACACTTAAGAGTAAATTGCGACGAAATAGATGGAGATAGACCAGGGCAATCTGTGAACAGGTAACTTCAATAGGCTGTCATGCATCTCATGAGCTTTGCTCAAATTACTTGTCTACCTCTGCACTGACATCGCTTTATGTGGACAAAACTGAGCACACCACTGATCGTGCATAGCCAACTAAAAAGCTAGAGCTTTCGGTCTTCTGGCATATGCTAAGCCCGTGAAGCCAGGATACTGAGTCTTCACATGCAGAGTGGAGAGCCTTGAGACCACGAGGAAACTTGGTCAGCAGACACTCGTTGATGATATGTAACACTGCTTGTTTGTTGCCACAGGGGTGAGTGAGTGAGTAGTTTTTTAATGGCACATCAGCACAAAATAGGCCATTCAGTGCCACATGTGGTTAAAATTAATTAAAAGCATTTAATATATGTATTAAAAGCAAAGTTAAAATACTTGTTAAGATCAAGGCTATTAAGCTAACATAAAAACAACATTATACACAATTGTAAAAGTTCATATCTTTAACATAAGCGATGATGTTGCGACATGCAACATTTTCAAAAACGTCCTTGAGTGTGTCCACTCCAAAATATCTCTGACGTGCTACACTGTAATGGGTGCAGTCTACCAAAATGTGCTTGACTGCGAGCGAAGAATGGCAAGCTTCACATACTGGTTGACTCTCTCCCTTTAGGAGATAAGAGTTTGTAAGTCTTGTATGACCAATTCGAAGATGGTTGATAAGCACTGAGTCGTAGGGGCTTAGTGATGAACTGATATTGCGACCAATGACCGGTTGCACACTGTAAAGTTTATTTGATGTACACTGGTTCCACAGTTGTTGCCATTCTTTAACACGCAACTGGTTGACACAAGTTAACAAATCGCTAACTGGAAATCTCATGTTGGTGATGGCAACATTCAGTCAACATTCAACATTCAACAGTCAACATTCAGTCTCAGCAGCGCTCGCTGAAACAATAATGTTTTAAAGTTTCGTTTGAATGATGGAGTATCAGAAAGTTCTTGAGGTGATGGTGGTAAACACTGGTAAGTTGGGATGCTGCCGAATTTTGTCCATAGCTTTGACTGATGGCAACATTTGATGGATAAATCCTGGTGCTATGTTGGATAATAATGGCAGCCATGGAGCTGGTGTCGACATGATTGAACCAGTTATCGTCCTCATTGCCGAGTTGAGCTGGATGTTGACAAGCTTCATGTAAGTGCTGCGACACCAGAAAGGAGCACAATCTCTGCCACCGAAAAACACAGAGCCAGAGTAGCCAGAGAGATTTCAGTAATGCAAGTCACAATTCTGGCAACTTCTAGCCATCTCAGATGTGAACAGTCTATAGTCCCTAACCCTATTCATACTAAATGTATATAACTTGTATTTAGCTGATGAGATTATGAAGGTAAATTGCAGCATTATCAAAGCCTCCAACTTATTAAAGTTGGCATGCACTCAACTCAGAAAAAAATTGTCGTGCACAGAGCAAAAGGCAGTGCAGTATGACCCACGTGTTGTATGCACACAGCACTGGCGTATATATTACTGACGTTATGCTTAGGATAACTTCCGGCCGAAGTGCCGATGGGACTGATAGTGTTCACAGTCACCGCCTATTTCTGACACAAATCTCTACTCTAGCCTCATCAACAGAAGCACCAATAAACGGTTAAGCAAATACTACCTTTAGTTATAACTTTCATCAAATGACAACTATTAATCAAACTGCTATCCGTAATAAGTGGGCATTAATGACGTGGTACAAATTTGTAAACAAAAACAATGCATAAAGTAACTATGTAAGTATGTAAAGTAATTTACTTAGCTTACTCATTTAATGTCACATAAATTGGGCTCAGTGCTGCTCCCTAGTCCCTATGGTGCTGCTATTTATCTATGTAAATAAAAGTCGACTACGTAGTGTAGAAGTATATTATAAATTGAGTAATAAGCACAGTTGGTAGGTTTCAGCAAGCGATTCAAGTGGAAATAATATATACGTACGTTGCTGAAGAAGGAGCTATAAGCAAAATTGTATCACCCTGTGAAATATGTTTCTGTGAAATCCCAAACTGTCACATTCTTTGATCAGTGACACACCTAGCCTAAATGTTTAAGCCTTTCAGTCTACGATTTATCTGAAATCTGAGCCGTGCATAACAAGGCTATGACACACCCTACTGTTAACGCTAGACGAAGGTGCTCGTACAGTTTCGCATCTGGGGTATCGCAGTGACTTCACAACCGAGTGCAACCGTTTTCTATAGGCCCAACTGAACAAGTTTCACAGTTGCAGAATCTATTTGTAGGTTTGCAAGATAACGTGTGCTTAACTTTTTGCACAGTTCTAAGTGTGTTGGACAGAATTGAACTGCAGTGTGTATGTGTTGTTGATGAATATTTTGTGTGTGCAGAAGACATCGGCAACAAGTTTCTGTTTGTGATCATCACTGTTCAGTGGCTTGCAATGGATGTAATCAATCGTTTAAAGAGTGCCGTCACCAATGTTTTACCAGTCGGCAATCCCATAACGAATGAGTTTGAAATTCTTGGTCAGCGTGCAAGTGGTGGACCAGCTCTCTTGTGGAAAGTGTACGATGGGGTTCAGCGCAGTACTAAGCAGGCAGGTTTTCTGTCATTTTTTAACAATAATTCTAGCGGTAGATCGGTAATCTTGCTGTTAGCACTGGAAAATTGCTAGAGGTAGATCGGGTAGACCTACTTTATTAGGAAGATGGTAGAACTTATATTCCGGGTAGACACAGAAGGTTTATAAGCCATGCCACAATACTGTCACGTATTTAAATCAGGCTTATTCAGTATTATATCACAGTCCATTTCAAGACAAAGCTGTTTTTTGCAACACGGACTTAGAACTGTAGTATTTTTGAATAAATTTTATTCAATGCTTGGTAATTGATAACATTTCAGTTCCAACCTCAGTCTTAGCAATGCAGTGAAGAAGAAATGTGGCTGCATTCTTACAATAACAACGAGATAGGTGTAAATAATTGTTGAAGTTTGACCATATGCCGAAGAAGAATGGCGATCTATCGCTAGTAATTTTCTGCTCACTAGTGCAAGATCGCCGATCTACCTCTAGCACTGACCTTTTTTAAATATGATTCATAGAAGGATGGCCATATTTACCAAGAATGCTACTTTGATTTTTTGGCCATGTGTCAGTCAATTAGTTATCAAATAATTACTTAAGTTCATCGTATGGTACTTTGATGCTGAAGTTTGCTGTGTAGCATTTATTGTTCTTGCATGCTGCATGGTGAAAAAAAAGCAATATACCTAACAACTGTATTCTCTCTTTTTTTGATTAAAAATTTGAATCACAGTGAAACTTGTATTTTGTCATTAGTAGTATGAAAATGTGGATTTATTCACTAAATCTGGTGACATACCTGACAGCTTTACCTTGAGTTGGCTCTGATCTTTTTGCTCAAGACTCTTGATCGTCGTTTCCAATGTGGATATTTTCCACATCGGTCTTATTTAATTGTAAATGTAATGTCGCATACTTTGTTGAATTTTGTAGGAAGCATCCATATTTGTGTTTGAGAAGAAACAGCTGGAAAGGTTTTCTCGACGAGATCGTGATATTTTGCTGGATGTGCTGAAGAAAGGCGTATCTCAGCTAACTCGACTTCGACATCCAAAGATTCTTTCCATACTTCACCCTTTGGAAGATTCTAGGTTGTTTACAATGTTTTTTGCACTAGCCTCTTTGGATTGCAAAAATTTTGGTGCTTATTGGATGGACATCTTGAATTTTATACCCAAGCCATTATTACATTGTATTACATTGTATTGTCTTTCTTGGCTTTCTGTTATTTCACTTTTTAGAGAAAGTTTCTTTTGTGCTTTGATATGTGTGACAGGAAGTTGGTAGCCTGTAAAAAGTCTTGATCCAGCATTTGTCAGTGGTTTGCAGTTTAATAGGCTTAATGCATAGGAACTCTAGAAAAGCAGACTACTTAAATGAGAGTGATTGTTGTGGGCATGGTGTCAAAGGCAGCTCAGCAGTTTAGGGAAACAATATATTAAGTATTAATAACAGGAAAAGTATCTTATGTCTTGCTTCAAAAATGCTTAGAATTTGTGTTTGGCTTATACAGGATCTGCAGTACTGTAACAGAATTATTTGCTGAATTTAGTTCAAGTAGTTAGTAGTAATTTGGCACCTGTAGAAAACTGAATACTCGTTTATGTGTATGTGCTGTTTAGAGAAAGTCTAGCATTTGCCACGGAGCCGGTGTTATGCAGTCTTGCCAATGTTCTTAACCAGCATGACAATTTACCTCAGCAGGCACTTGCTGCATTGAAGGACTATACATTCTTTGATGTTGAAATTAAATATGGACTTCTACAGGTCTCAACATTGTTTTTTTTAATTTTTTACATTTTTATGTTACCATCTCGGGGGGGGGAGATGCCTATTTTGAGACCATTGACAATGGACCAAGTGACCACGTGGTCACTGAATAAGCGTCACTTTGAACAAGGTCACTGGTCATCTTTTCATGGCCATGTTTTAGTCACCATGTGGTCAGGTGGTCAGTGGTCACCATTGAGCCTTCCCCCTGTCTTGGTAGTCGGTACAGTGAGAATATTTTTGTGCATGGTTAAACCAGTTATTTTCGATTTATTTTGGTTAACAAAATTGAGTTGTGTAGTTCTTGCTGAATAGAATTTTTGGTGGCAGCTGATTTTCTAGTCATAGTTGCTTTTGGTACAAAAATAAGGTATTCACAGTTTCTGGTTACTGTCTTACTAATTATCCAATCTGCTGCTAAAGTGATTGAAAAAATCTGGAAATATGAAGAGCAAGCAGTTATTCAAAAATATTCAAGATTAACATTACTAGTGTAATGTTGAATATTTTGTGTGAATTTTGTAGGAGGCATCCATATTTGTATTGCATAACACTACTAGGAAGCAGGTACTGTAATGAAGTTTCTGTTGCAGTGTTTGTGTGATGCAATATGAACTTAACAGGTGCATAAAAAACTGGCTGGTTATATACTGTGTAGATAATTGAAGGTCTTGGCTTTCTTCACAACAGTGTGCACCTTGTACACGGCAACATTTGTCCCGAGTCAATCTTCGTCAACAACGTTGGCTGCTGGAAGATTGCGGGATTTGACTTTTGTATCAGCAACTCAAACACCCAGTCACAGCAGGTCGGTCCGTTGGCTGATCAACGATTATCTGCTCAAACCCTCAGCCAAAACATGCAGTTGCTTCCGATATACAAAGAGATGGCTTATGTATCACTAGATGGCAGAATTTAAGATTCTGCTTTTTTGCCTAATTACTCTGCTTTTTTGGTTATGTAAATATTGTTCTCTCCGCAAAGTGAACATAGTGAACATTGGAGGAGATAAAGAGATTCGTCATTCTGTTCGTCATTCTGTGTACACGATGACTAATATTAGCAATGACGTCATTGCACCAACAGCGCAAGCAGCAACACCAGCTATTACATTTCCCTCCCTCCCCTGCAGCAAAGTGGCTCTTCCTTCTCCCTCCCCTTTCCTTGTGTTTAAATCACTTCACTTGACGAAGATATGCACTCTTCACAAGCGCCTTCTAGTTATTATCATTTTTTTAGGTTTGCCTGACTGTTCGTTAGATAGCTCGGCAAAGTTACAAACAGATATTGATGAAATTTCATAGAGATGTTGGTCCTGTTGCATGCCAAACATTATTAAAGTCAGCTAATGTTTAACAAAGCTATTCAGAAATAAAAGTGGCTTGCTATTTTGAGATGTAGTGTAGTAGTAAGAGGGAAACACAATGAGTCAGATGTTATTATTATTTTGGGCTCTTGTTATTATAAAAACCACAAGCACATATCAAGATTGTTACTGGTGTTTTTTGTTGATGTTTTGTAGCCGTATTATCCATTGCGAGAATGGGAGACACAGTTAACTCCTGTTGCACAGCCCAAACTGAACTACTTGGCGCCGGAATACGCTCTGACGTCAGCTTGTGATCCAGCTAGTGACATGTTCGCCATCGGCGTATTGATACACGCGTTGCACAATGGCGGACGGCCTATTTTTGACTCGATGGGTGACTGGTCGATATTCAAAAAGAACGCTGATCAGGTAGATGGTAGATATAGTTGCTGTGATATTTGCTGAATATTGCAGACTATCTTTGATGTTTATGCATTTATTGTCATATAGGTTTGGTACAGTATATGCGCAACAACGAAGTCAGAAGATTAACCAAGCAACCCCATCTCTCAGCCGTAGTCCAGTCAAGGCGCCTGTCCCTGTTCAGACACATTGCACGAATGCCTGATGAAACAGACGCAAAACAGATCTTAACAGCTTCCCCCACAGGAAACTGGACGAGACCACTGGGACGTCCTCGTATTACATGGATGAAAACCATTCAGCAGGATCTGAAATCCAGCGA
>Ga0209367_1006827_pt1 | contig 15746 bp, 11 predicted proteins | sample WorMetLIZISLAND2_FD_187412 | JGI IMG/M metagenome (GOLD analysis project Ga0209367, IMG submission 187412) | Marine gutless worms symbiont microbial communities from Max Planck institute for Marine Microbiology, Germany - Olavius geniculatus... ... | reverse complement strand
GCTTGCACTGTTAGCGTTTTATCAACCGCACCATGAAAGTCACTGGAGGACTCGTCGGCATTACACAGAATGCCAGTGCTCGGGAGCGATTCTTCCTGACAGCTCCGGAGCTGAGTAGGCTTGCTGAAGAAGCACATGTGATGGCTGGCTCTCTAAAAGCTCCAGAAAATAAACACCATGACCTGTCGCTGGCTGTCTGGACAAGGCAAAAAGAGAACGTTACTTGACTGAAGAATGTGCTCAGATCCTCCATGAATCCTATGACGTATGAGAGTGAAGACTTGAGCAACATCATCACAAAGATTGTGATGCCAGCCCAGATACAGAAAGATGTGTGCAGTCGTGATGACATTGGACAGCAGGAGTATGCCAGATTTGTTTAGGAGCGCATCAACACAAATGAGGTCAGTGTCTGAGCCAGAATGAATAAAGAAAGTTCAACTAAAGATGTGGAAAAGTGCGAGGAAGTCTGTGAAACACAAACTAGATGACCAAGTTGTGGAACTCAAGGACGACATGTCTTTGTTTGCCCGCATGTTGATTGTTGCTCGTTCACGGCCTGAAATCAACCTGCAGGAGTGTATTGGCCAGCACGAGTTTACCTCCCTTCCACGAATCTTGTTCACAGTAAGTGGGGAACTTCTACCGTGCACAGACAAGAGGTCGCTGATGGCTATACTTGAGGAGTTACCCAACAAAACTGGTGATGATATCTAGCCAGAGGATACCACAAATGAAGGAACTTTATTGCCACCAAAAACGGTGGTGACTGTCATTGATGGAATGGCAGTTGTCCAAACAATGGGTAAGCCATCATGGATCAAGACATGTGCCCAGTGGGCTGACCACTTCACAGCTATACTGGACAGCAAGTGCAGTGACTATGATGAGGTTCATCTAGTGTTTGACCACTATGATCTCCGCACTTCACTGAAGGAGTTCACACACGAAAGACGTCAGGGTGGCAAGCCAGTTATTACGTACCATGTTGCAGACAACACACCAGTTGGGAAGGTGTCAGCAAAGCAGTTCTTGTCCAGTACCACAACCAAAGATGAACTCACTGTCTATCTTGCAAAGAAAGTTCTCCACCATTTCCAGGGTAAATCCACGGTCTTCATAGTGACTGCACGACAGGATGTCCTCTTAAACAACATAGATGTTCAACATCTCTATAGCTCACAAAAAGAAGCTGACACAAGGATTATACTGCACAGTCTGGATGCTGCTCGAAGAGGGGCAACAGAACTTTACATTCAATCACCTGACACTGACGTATTTGTCCTTGCAATCCACCGCTATTATCAGCTATGCAAGGATACATACCTGATCACCGGTGTGGGGAACAAGAAGCGCCTAGTCCCACTAAGACCAGTAGCACATGCACTGGGCGCAGCAAAGGCTGAAGCCTTACCAGAGTTTCATGCTTTTTCGGTAGCCGACACAACAGGCTAATTTGCTGGCAAAGGGAAGCTGTCCTGTTGGCAAGCACTAAGCAGATGTCCTGCAGTAGTGGTATCTGCATTTGTTGCCCTGGGAACTTCTGAGGAGCTGAAACCTGACACTGAAACTGCCATTGAGGCATTTGTTTGTCAGCTCTATGAATCTGGCACCACTGCGGTAGACGTTGCTGAACTTAAATGGAAGCTTTCTACCAAGAAACAGTTAGAAGCTCAGAAACTACCACCCACACGAAAAGCTTTACATGAAGCCACTGCACGAGCACATTACCAAGCTCTGGTGTAGTATCAGGATAATATACCTTACCCACAGATACCACCAGCAACAGAATGTGGGCGGAAGGAAGAGGGAGATCGATTAGTACCAGTCCGAACAAAAGATTCTCTAGCTCCAGCTTCTATTACACATCTGATAAAATGTGGATGCAAGAAAACCAGCTGCACGTTCCACTGTTCCTGCAGGTCTCAACATCTCAACTGTTTTGAGATGTGTATGTGTGCTGCTGATGAAGGGGTGTGTAGTAACGTAAGTCAGGAACTCTTGGAGATTGATGACGACGACGACGATGATGATGACCCTGACATCAAACTGTGAGACACTGATTGTAACATTTCTTATTCCTAACCAAGATAGATGATGGTTAGAAGATGTTGAACAAAAAATGTTGAGGTAACAATAACGTTTAAGCCAAAACACATTGCTATTAGAACACTTTCGAGCTGCTTTTGGCACTTTTGATAGTAAAAAGCAAAACCAAATGTATAGTTTGTTAAATACCTGTTTACATTTCATTACCTTGTAAAAATTTAGAACCAATATCACATGTGTAAGCTGTGTATAACATCGTTTACATAATATTTTGTGTATCGTAATGCAACTGTTTATCGCAATTTTGACCGTAACTTACATTTAAGACAAAAGTGTCAGAAAACAGCTTTAAAAAATGGCGACATATTTTTTCTGCAACTATAATCCATCCCCAAGACAGTCCAGCCAGTTGCCAAAAATTAACATTTAGTTTCTACGGGAAGACATTGGCCCCCTACTACGTTGCCAGGATGCACCCCAACAGATATCCTCACATACTGCTTCATGCGACCTAGAGGCATACCACGGAAAAGATAGACGGACAACTGAACAAAAAACTGCGATGTACTGCACCCATCCGTAGCTGAGACTGGCAGAACAGGACATAATGGAGAAACCGGATTCGTAACCGTGAAGTTTGAGCTGCCGGAGCGCGCCGATTCATCAGCGTCGCCGTGGCATTAAGTAAGTGAGTTAAGTTAAAGTATAGGTTAAAACTAAAAAATATCAAATCTAGGCCTACTCACGAAGTCCAAAGTTGCGATCGCCTTTACAGCGATTTTCCAAAATTTGCCCCCGACACAATATGCCACGAATCAAGCGAAAAATATGTTCAACCAATATGAGCGGAGGAGGTAAAATCGGCTTTAAGTGGAACTGTCTGACGACGTAGTAGCGCTGCATTCTCCACACCAACTCTGAACTTTTTTCAACTCTCTTAAAGGTATAACTACACAAAACAAACATGAACAAACATAATATAAAGCTGTCACATATTGCCTAAAAGAAAATGCCCTAATGTGAGCACCTTTTTGTTTTTCGTCCACATCATTCAAACAATATCAGCTCTGACACCAAAATGTGGTTTCCGGTGTGGAAATCCGTGACAGATCTTTGGAATATTTTCATTAAAGGATTCTGCGAAACGCTTTATGGATCAAAATTATGGCCTCTTTGACAACAGCAAAATGCTCACATCAGGAGACCTGCAACCTAATGTGAGAACAAACGGTCCTTTAATGTGATCACAGTTTTAACAACGTAAATTCCAGCATCTCTAATATGAGCACATAATAATCTAATGTGAGCACACATGCTTTATCACATGCTTTATCCTTTAATGTGAGCACGAGTCTTCACAACGTCAGTCCGGTTCATGACATGTCATTGGGTCGAAAGAAATCATTTGTCTGTTCGGATCTATGCACAGTCCGACCAGACAAATGATTTCCTTCCAAATCCTTCGACACAAGGACGCGCATCTTTTACGTGCTCAACGCCGGCATGGTGCTCACATTAGAATCGCGCAAAGGTATCACATTAGGGCCGATATGTAACTTCATTTCAACGCCCTGACAGCAAATAATGCACCAGCACAACTCTTAATGTCGCTCACCAAGATTAAACAAACACTATGCAAATAGCAAAAAACGACTAGTCTGACAAGTAATCTAATTCGTGTTCGAATAAAAACGCAACGAATAAGGCCAAAAAACATTAACATTACGGACACACTGACGACAATCGTACAGACAGCTGCTCAACGGACAATTTACTAGAAGATACCACATAGTCCTACTGCGTCAAAATCTGCAGTAGGCCTATAGCTTAACACTAGCGGATTTATTTCTAAGATGTATCACCTGAACATGGCAATGAGCAGATTGAGCATCATGACTTGAGTGATGAGCGTGTAAACGCCAAGCACAATCGGTACCAGCCAATCATTGGCCGGACACTGATCTTCCTTGTTGAGACATCTGGAAGTGTCGTAGCCTCCAGCGGCACACGAGAACGCGTCATGGATCTTGATACTAGCGGTTGCCGAGTCGTTAGTACAGCTGTTTCCTATTACACAATCGATCACTCAATCAATCTGATTAAAATTTAAAGTAAACGAATTAGAAACGACTACTGTAGTACGTCCAGGGTTTGGAGATTAGTTAATGTGCATTCGGTTATATTTTAGAAGCTTATTATAGCATAGGCAAGGATGATTCGCTCAGACAGATGTATCTTGGGTGAAATTCAAAGTTCTTAGAGTTTCAGATTATCAGTTTTCTGGCCGATATTAGCACCCAGTTATGATAGTGTTTTAGCCAAAGGTGAGATATCAGCATAATAATTCACTAAAGAGTCAACGAACAAAGCTACTCAAGCCAGTGACAGACCTAAGTTTTAGCAGAGCAGAAGAAACGAAAAGATGTCAGCTCCCCGTCTTTTCCCCCTTCCCGTTTTCTTGTTTTCTATTTCTTTCTTTTCTGTTCTTTCTTTTTTTACCCTTTTACTTTTTCTTTCCTTTTTTCTCACAAAGGTAGGATTTCTTATCACTTTCCGGCTACAGTGACTACAAAATCGTAATTGACGTTTGCGGAGTAGATTAATGCATGATCAAACTTTGATTTGGTTTTATTGTTGCGTTAGAAAAATGTAGCAAACTAGTTGCCACTGGGCCTCTCGCTAGGACATGTGGCAATATTGTTGCCACTGGGCCAGTGCATTAGCAACAACAACGTAGTATTATGTGGCAAAAACGTCGCCACTAAGCCTGAAGTCCCTTTGGGTTTTATTGGCTAGTTTAAGCCTATTGCCAATGTGCCCATAGAGTAAAATGCAGCTAAGAATCTGCGGGAGCCAACGTTGGATGCTTTATTGAGTGCGTATTCACTGAAGTAAATTCAATTTTTTTTCTAACATACTACTATTACATGTTTTGTGTTCAGCAAATTCGACAAACTGACCGCTTATTTCGTCAATGCTAAACTCGCCGAATATACTCCACCAAGCGTGCTTTAAAATGTCGTTAACCAGTAGAATGTTTAGGTCCGAGTTGGGATAAAGAATAACTTGCGATGCGATGCCGTATGCAACCACAAAGACGCACATGATGACCATGAAGACCAACAAGTCAATTAACTGCAGTTACACAAACAAATAACATACTACAACATTCAGCATATTGAAAATGTTGCTTTGGCAATTCAACAAACCGGAAGCACACTTAACAAAAGTTAGCTGATAAAATAATTTAAAACACACACACATTATAGGCCTACTAAAAACAATAATTAATAACATAATTACTTTCAAATTAAAATTACTTTTTATTTGAGGTATACATATTCTTGTGCTTTTAGTTACCACCCCTTCGTAATAAAATTTGTACGCTTGTAATATTTAATAAACTCGTCAAAATATTTTAGCAGTTTTTAGTTTGCTTTCAAAGTCTTATTGAAGAACTGTTATCCTACATGTTAAGTAATGTTTTCATAGATATTATTCAGTTTGTTGATTTGTTTTTATAAGTTATTTTTTGTTATACGCTGTAAAAAATGTTGGTGTTTAACAACTATTTCAGTTAGTTATCATTAGACATATCTTACAATTGGCGTGTTACTTACGACCTTTATGTTATGGGCAATCGACCGTTAGCCACTGTAATTGATGCTCATATAATTGGCTTATTACACAGGCTACAGTTATTTCATAACTTTGCTTTTTCCCATGACCTGTTTGGCAAATTTTTAGTTTTCTCTTTTGTTTTCCTTTTTGTTTAAGCTTATTGTGTTTTCTGATTTTTCTATACTGTATTTTGATTGTTCGTTTTATTGCATTGTGTGTGTTTGTTCTGTTTTGTGTGTGTTTTGTTATAATATTGTGTGCATACGTTGCTGCCTGAAGTTTTCAATATTACACGACATGTCGAAAAAACTGAAAATAAAACAAAAATTTTCGCTTTTTCAGTTCCTACTTTTTTCGCCACCTGCAATCAGAAACACAGAATTTTTTTGACCTACTTAATTCTACGCCGTTTTCTTAGGCTTATACATGTCACAATCACAGATGCTCGCAGAAAATAATATCTTACCATTTTACCGATTATGACAAGCTTTGCTCCGAACGGTTGATAAAGGTCAAACATGTTGAGAAAGCGGAACCAAAAGAACATGTGGTTAAATGCGAATATAATTCGAGCTGCGTAGAAACATGTGGCGCAAACGGTTACTGGAATACAGCGCAGAACAAGACCGGGAATGTACGTGACTATTGTGACCACGTCAATGATGTTGTAAACGTCAGTCGCGTAGCTAATGAACTTGGGCCAGACATTTTGCGAGTGTTGCGTTATAATCTGCCCAACAAACGCAAGTTATTTAAGTGAACATTATAATTTACCATATTATTAAGCACACTGACACACAATCAGTGTGATGCGGGCAATATCACCTTTTTACAATTTTTGCTGTTTTCGATGTGCAAGTCCTTAAATGTTGCCGTTAACAAGTGTATAAACTGATGTTTTGTACATTTATTGGTAGGTAATAAGAGCTGTAGACAGTCGTGTAAAACGTGCTGGGTGTAGACCTATGTATGAACTCCCGCAAGAAGGATGTTACGTTAAATTAAAACAATAATTAAATTAGCTATTTAAATAGGTTAATTGGCATAATTAATTAATTATTGAAAACAAAAATTAGAAAGCAACCAATATGAGGCCTAATTTAATACGGTTGCGGATAAGTACAGACTATAGCAATAGCTTACCAGTACTTTTCAGACAATACTTTTCCGCAATCTTTTAATTCAGCAGTATTTTTTTTAAAAATGCCCTATTATAGCGCAATTTAGGGTTAGTTTTTTACCAAAGCGTACTACAGGCGGACATGTAAAGATACCAGTGTGTGCCAAAAGTGGGTGGGGCACCTGTCAAGCTAGTCAACAGACCCCCTGCTGTGGGGCAAAAATGATAATTCATACCTACTAGCATAATAACATTACGAACAAGTTACTACAAAACAGCAAGAACGAACAAACCTGTCTGATCTCTTCAACGATTAAACTGAATATCCAAACAATCAGTACGACTTCTTTAGTTCCAATTGTTGGATAAAAATCGGTCAGCAGAATATTGGCGTACAAACCCAGAAATAGCATACAAGACACCTGTACAAACTCAGAAGCATATAAATTTGTACACAGAAAAAAACGGCAATAAACAAGACACACTAAGTTTAAGACAAACTCGTAGCCGTGCCTGCAGCCTTCGACTGTGAGGAAGAAAGTCGCACGTTTATACCGTGTCTTAAAAAACTGTGCCACTTTTTTATTTTTTCAATAACTCCGTGAAACATTAACCCATTTTAACAGTTTTGGAACGCGCCATCGCTAAAAAACATGACGCAAACGACTGTAGTTTTGGCGACCTCGCATTAATGCGGTTGGTACTCTACGTTTGTATTTTGTGAAATGTTATAATCGTATTTTGCCGTACAAATTCGTCGCAGCTCATGCGCCGGCTAAAAGAAACAATAATTTTTGCTATAACATACTGTCTTAAACAGCTGAGTAAAGTACTATTTGCCACGAACAAAGCCAAATCAAAATTTGTGTGATCGTACACAACAAAAGCACGAAAACTAAACCGACCACGTTGTATAAATAGATGACAACAGGCGCCTTGAAAAACAGTTGTATGTTCTTGATGTACCGCGTGCTGCAGAAACACACGTAGACCTAGCTTACGTCAGCTTTACTGTACACCCACTGACTGTAGGCGTACTGTTTCAGATAACGGTGAATATTGTTATACTCGTACATTTAAACTGATCAAAAAACATGTTAACTCTTGTCCCGGCAACGGTTATTTTGCGACGTTTGTCGGCAATTGGGGGAGGGGTGAAATGATCACCAGGCATAATTATGTAGAGTTTTAGAGCACATAGTGACACAATTCAAACGGCTACCCGCACATTATCGGAGTCAAACGTTTCAGTAGTAATACTGCCGATGTCAACGGATGTCGGTATTTAAAATGGCGGCCACAAAACTGCTGGCATTCAAAATACATGTGTCGATCCAACGACAACATCGGTGTTTACGACTATGTATACGAAATAGACCCGTAAGCGACTCACCAACCGTTTTCTTGCTCGCTCGTAGGTGAATCTCGCTCGCTTTTCTCGCTCAGCGAGCTTGACGTTGCCTTAGACTTTACGTATTGGCATGGAGCCCATGGCCAGATTGCCCATATAGGCTCATTATACAGGTTTACTCATGTATTCTTTTTAACTTCATTTAGTTATTCTTAGTTATTCTCTGTACAGTTTGATCGGCGTCGTTTTGCGTCGTTTTATTACTTACAAATGAATAGAAATAAAAGAAATTAATAAGAGTAGGCCTAAGTGTTGTTAGTTTCTAGCCCAAACCCATTGGATCAGCTAGTCTATTGAGATTTGAGAATGCTTCTCAGACTTCTTCACTTTTAATACTAAAACTGTTTTATGGCAAACTATTATTATAACAGGTAGTCCAATTTAAGCGTCACATCAGCCGTCAACGACAAGTTACTTTAGTGCACTGCACAGTCTGTCTTTCATGCTACAGATTATAGTGGGGAAAACTTCCCGTAATTGTCATGAACGAAACACAGTTTATTGAGTCTGTGTGGAGCGATTGACGAATGACGATCTGGTGCACGCGTGGCGTGAGCGACATAACGTATTCAAGATATAAAAAGCTTCCATTTAACTATAAGGCATACGTTGTAGAGAATCGACTATTGATAAAAATGAAGGAATTATGAGATTATGAGATAATGATTATATTGCCACTTTAAAATTAAATTTGTAGCATTACAACACGAGAAAATCGTGCCGTTTTGAATTTCGCTCGCTTCGACTCGTTCGTATATATTGTCGCTCGCTCACGGGAAAAATCTCGCTCGCTCTCGCTCGTCCCGTTTCGCGCTCGCTACCGCTCGCTCTCGTTCTCGCTTACAGGTCTACTACAAAACATTAAAATCTCCAACGATATTGACTGATGAAGATGACATGGAAGTTCTGGATATTACTCATTGGTCGCTTGATTAAAAACAGTTTTATGTGGCAATGTTACGTACAGCCGAGTCGTACGGGCAGAGGTACGGGCATTGCAAAATCGGGTTTCTATTTTTAATAAGCATACGTTGTATCGTTTACGGATGACACAAACAACAGCTACAAAATAGAAACATTACTGCGAAACAGTATTAAGCTTATATCAGTTCAACTGTTTAAATCAGGCAACTTAATACGACCTATCTGTAAACTGTTGCTCAATTTTTGAAACGAGTTTTGGGGGTTAGTTATATAAGTTTCTTAATTCCAATTTTAGTCACTATATTTGCTAACATATACAAACAAACATTTAGTACAAGATGTGATTTAAAAACATTTTCCATTTTGTTGTCAAAAGCCTAAGTGTCCATATTAGTAAGACTACTATAAGTAAACTCGCTGACTAAAACTCGCAGAGCAATGTTAGGCTATACTCAAATTCAGCGCACAATGCAGTAAAATTATACTCACGGATCATACTCGTTTCCATAATTTTCCGGCTGCATGTCAAAAATAACATAAATAAAAGCGTTACAACTTGCATCTTAAATAGTAAAAGCTAATAAAGTGTCACTTTCTTTTCTTCCTTCTTTTTTCATCGAGGCTGCTCTTAGACGTTCCCATTTAGGCCCCTAACTCAGTCATGCACCATGGCCAATGTCATCGCTTTGCCAAATTATATATCTTTTTTGTATCTTATATCGTGCTTTATTTTTTATCCATTTTTTGGTTGTCTTTCTTGACTCCTTCTCCCAATTCTATCGTAGATCTTGGAATCTAAATACAACTTGAATCTTTCACCACAGTTCTTATCTGCATGCCACAAGCTACGCAAGGAATGGTACTTAATGCTTCTGATAATCCTGGAAACGCACTGCTCAGTTCATAGCAATAAAATCTACACTGTGAAACATAAAAACACACCAAAATTTATCAATCATATTAACTTGAAAGCAGATCATCAGATTTTAATAATTCGTGGTACAACTATTCCCGATACAACTTGTCATCAAACAATTATTCAAGTTTTCACCTCACCCAAGATATGCTTCTTCACTACCTGGGAAAATCAAAACACATAAAATCGGTGTTAAAATAAACAAAAAACGACAAAAACCATCCGTGACATTACTGATAGTAACTTGAAAAAGGATAAAGAAATTATAATAGGTTTTGGTATAAACATTTCAGACATATTTGGCCATCAAATGGCATTCAAATTCCCAGCTCACCTAACATCTGTTGTTGCATTACCTGGGGAAACAGAACAAATGCAACATGAGATAAAAAACGAAAAACATCAGTAAACTTAATCATTTCGGATAAGTAGCTCTTACTTAACAGCCCTGATCACAGTCCATTCGACAGTAATTTGCAGTGTTATGCAGCAGCGAGTTTATGGGATGCTGTTTAGAAATATCAATAAACTCAAGAAGCGGCTGATTGAAATATGAAGCAGAACATTAGCAACACTGCTATCAACGCATAGAGAATGCATCTGTGTATATCTTCCTGCCTGTGCTTACACAAATGGCCGATAACTCGAATACTTACTGACAGCAGTTGCACAACTAGACAATTGGATAAACTGTCAACAAAAGTGCTAGAAATTTGGACAAAATGTCCCAAATGTGCGTTATTTGAATCGAATAATGATAGTGCATTGAATAAAAATGTAATATTTTGCTTGTTTTGTTTTTTTTTCAGGCAGTGCAAAAACAGACGTTCGGTTAATGGCCAGTTGTGTCAGAAATATTCATACCAAAATTATTAAAATCTGTTCATTTCTCTACAAGCTACGATCGATAAATTTTGGTATGTTTTTATGCCTCGCAGTTTGCGTTCCTCCTACCGGCTCTACTGAAGCCGCCATCATCAGCTGAACACAGTCACTGACCTACTGCGTACGTAGGTGTCATCTCCCCGGACTTCTCAAAAGCGTTCGACAGCGTTCGACACTTCATATTGTTAGGCTTACAGAAAACGGCTGAACTCAATTTGCCCGACCATGTACATAACTGGCTTGTTCATTTCTTCGAAGGGCACTCTTACCGTACGGTATAGGCCTACGCAGGTGACATCTCCAGCACGAAAACTATTACAGGCAGTATTATACAGGGGTCGACGCATCCGTACAGCCGCCTACCTCATCACCTCATCTGATCTGAAAACACTCCATCCTGGCAACAGAATAATTTTGTTAAATTTGCCGATGACACCTCATAGGCTAATACCATCCCTCGGAGTCACCACCTGCTCTGCAGAAATGGACAACATCAAAGACTGGGCTGCACGAAATAATCTGACGCTCAACATTATAAAAAAAACTACCAAAACTGTAATCTATGACTGCAGAAAGACACAGCAGAACACGCCACCACCGCTGCCAGGCATCAACAGAGTCGACACACTCCGCGTCCTAGGCGTTACTCTGACAAGGAGACTGTCAGCATCAGACCACATTCGGCGAGTAGTCAGCGAATGTTCGCAGACTCTGTATGCGTTGCGTGTGCTGCGTCACCACAGCCTGACTGGCGTCGGCTTACACACAGTCTTCTAGTCAGTCGCCGTCGCGAAAATGCTGTACACCTGCTCAGCGTGGAGCGGCTTCATCACGGCATCTGATCGTCATCGCGTCGATGCGTTCCTCCGCCGCAGCAAACGCTCGGGCTACTGCCAGCTAGATCTACCGTCCTTCGACGAACTGCTGGAAGACGCCGACGATAAACTGTTTAATAAAATCTGTAATAACCTTCAACACTCACTCCACTATCTTCTACCTAATGTGGCATCACAAATTACAATCTCCGTCCCACTTCATCTCACAACAGACAATTACCTGCACACACCGGATACCTGACTGATGCCGAATTCATCACAAGACTGGCACAATAGTGACACTATTCGCTGTTTATCGCTCATTTATCGTTTCTCTATAATTCACAGAAAACATTGTAAAGATAGCTGTGCTACTTAAGTTTCTGTATATTCTTTGTGCTACATTCAGAATTTGTTTTAATCACTGACATAATACCTAAAACTTACCTTCATGTGAAAATTGTTTTACGTACGCTTAGACATAAGATATGTATACTTCTAGCAAAATTAATGATTACTTGCTTATTGTTAACGTATATTATTTGTAACAACGAATGCGTTTTGGAATTTATTGAAATAAAAAAATAAATAAATGAATGAATAAATAACACACTGTAAAATTAGCCAAAAAGTTTTTTTTCATCTAACAAATATCTGGGCAAAATCTTGGCAACATGTTTTGTAAACTATTGCCAATAATGATACCAATGCGGTTGCGGATAAATACAGACTATAACAATAGCCTACCAGTACTTTTCAGACAATACTTTTCTGCAGACTTCTCATTCGGCAGTGTTTTGTTTTTCGCTACTGCTAATGCAGTAATTTAGTATAAAGTAAATATTGTTATTGCCATAAAATCAAACAGAAAAATGTTAACGAAACTTATAAACGTACCCAGGAAAAAGGAGTGCCGAATGTGCATGTGCACCACTAGTGTCTAAAATGTGCTAATTTGTTCAGTAAAGCTAACGTTTACGAAGTTTTTTATGACCAAAAAGCGTTTGCGGCCAAGGTTTTTGCTTCGAAACTTACTGGAAAGCTTACAATGCTCGTTCGGATCCCTTAGCTGGTACGTAAGGAACTTGTTTCTCAGAAATCTTCCGCTTTGATTAGCTAACGTTTGGGATTCAAACCGCTTCTTACAAGTTTAATTTCTGGCTACGCCCATGACGAAACTTTATCTCGCAAATGATATTTCTCGCCCATCGAAAATTGCAAAATTTAAAATAACGCAATTAAGTTAAGCAGTTTCTGGCATTCAACGTTGAGACGAGACAGTTAACTGTGTATGCCAATGAAGCTCAATGATAAAGGATGGGCTATCATACACAGAGCTAGAACGCAAAGTAACAGTTGCACACTGTAGCTCGTAACCGTTTTCAAAGCCAACATACCTGCTCGACCTGTTGTGGCACCACCTTTGGAGCTTGTGGTCCCGCGCCCACGTGTCTCTCTTCTATAATGTACCTCTATGCACAACAAGTAGACTAAGTCATACGATAATTTGATTCCGTAGTTTTGCTGTTTACGACTTGAAAAAACAAAACAATCAATTTGAAAATTAAGCATTTCCATTTTAAAGCACTAAAATCAGTAGCGAAACGCGAAACGAGAGGTTATGAGAGCTACGCCAGCCGCTACGCCCCATGTCCCACTTAAGAACACGTGTTTTGCAGCATTAGCCATTTTAGCATCATCCGTATGGTAACCATAGCACGGTGTTTGGAGCTGGAAAATTTGACTTTTGTCAGGGTTGAAACTTGAATGTGAAACAATCTGTAGATTCTAATGGCATAATGTTGAAAACCACTGCCGTTCCTGCCGTGGCTAGTAAATTATACTAAATAAACGAGTCTAACTGGCATTACATCAGGTCTCAATAAAAAAAAAACAGTCAAAATTGCCATAACTCTGTCAAACTTTCACCAACTTTGATAATTTTTGGCACGACAATGGCCAAGACGATAACATTACGTAAGGTAAATTCATGTTCTACCTCATTTAATTTATGTCAACACACTACCGTGTAAAACATAGATGCTCCAAATTATTTCATAACGCTAAGTTGTTGTCTTCAATAAACATTGTAATAACTTATTTAAGCACAAAAACAAAAATGTGAATATTATTATTTAGCGAAATTATAGGTTTGTATAACGGCTTGCTTGCAAATTATTGGAGTTTATCCCCAAAATGTGTCGCGCATACACGGACATAATCGTTTAGACGAGATAGCAAAATCAATATTCGACTGATCGATCAAACGGCATCCACTCATCGCTCAACAGTCAGCCATTTTGTTGTCTGTTGTTTTCACCGTAAAAATTTAATACCATAAAATTATTAAATCATGTGTCACTCTTTGTCGAATTGATGATGTAAAAGTGAGCAATCTGATACAAATAATCACCAGGTAAGTCTAATAATAAAGTTTGGAGCATCTGCGTTTCACACGGCAGTGCGTTGACAGAAATTATGTGAAATGGACAGTGTGTTTACCTTACATAATTTTATTGTGTTGGCTATCCGTATGCCAAAAATTATCAAAGTTGGTAGAAACCTAACAAAGTTATGACAAAAAAAACTTTGACTGTTTTTATTGAGACATGGTGTATTGCCGTCTCTTCTATTTGCGTACGACTTTTTAATACTTTTGCAGCTTTTCCGAGTAATTCTCATTTTTATCCTCAAAGTCAGCGTTGTAGCCAGACTTGTTACAAGACGGGTAATCCTTTTGTTTTCTAATAAACAACAAAAAATCTGAGCTAATACTCACGATACGCGCGAAAGAATATGACAATTCTCTCCATCAATTTCGTCGCAATTTACTTTTTTACAGCCAAAAATAGCCAAAAATCAGGGATAACTATTTTGGGGGGTTCACGGTCATCAATGTTGACATTTCTGAAAAGCTCGTCGCCAGTGCTTGTTATGATTAGCAGCATGTCTATGTCTATCTGCAATCAGTGTCACGTTATAGACAACTCGACAGCGAATAAATGACCACTTTTAGACGGGTAGGTTCCCTCTTTGACACTCGCGTGCGCAGGCTTTCTTAAACCTAAAGGGTCCAGACTTGGACTGCTAAAATATACATTTAATGCTAAAAATTTCATACGCAGGTTGTCTTAATTTATCTCCAGCTGTTTAAACGCAGTTTACTCTTGAAATGTATGTCGCAGCCCGAAAACGCAAAAAAAATTCATTAAAAACCCTATTCTGAGGATTCGGGGTCTGCAACCATTTTTACACTAGCGAAGCCAATAGAGGTGAAATAAATTCTTTTTCAGGGGAAGGTGCCCCTCTTTCTCCCCTTCGTTCGGGGGTACCCTCACCCAGCAACATAAAATTTTGTCACAAAATACTAGTAACTGTAGGGACGCTGAAAATGACGGAAATGAAAATGACGGACCATCAAAATGTCCAGGCATGAATTTGACGGACGTGAAATTGACGGACATGAAATAGACGGACTAAATCTCGGTGCATGAAATTGGCAGACATGAATTTGACGGACCAAGTGTCCAAAGATGAAATTGACGGACATGAAAATAAAGAACAAATTTAGACAAATTGGCAGGACATGAAGTAGCCTGGCATGAAATTGACGGACATAAAGTTAACGGACATGAAAATGCAAGACATGTTTCAAGTGGCTAAATATATAAGCCTATTAAGTAGACTTCGGTTTATTATTGCTCACCTGTAGCTAATTTTAGATTGATGTTTTTGTAATATTTTATGCATTTTAACACATTATACATATACATATTATACAATTTACTTTGCTGTTGTGATTTGTTTTTTGCCGTTAAAAAGAATTGCACACTGCATTGTAATGTAATTCACTTTCAAACAATATAATATTTTGTCCTCCAATTTCATGTCCGGCATTTTCAGTCAACCCGTAACTGTAAGCCATCACAGGGTGAAAACCCGAAGTCCCTATCTCATCTTGGCTCCGACCGATATCGCGAAGTGACAAACGGACGAAAGTAGGAC
>Ga0209367_1006826_pt1 | contig 15749 bp, 6 predicted proteins | sample WorMetLIZISLAND2_FD_187412 | JGI IMG/M metagenome (GOLD analysis project Ga0209367, IMG submission 187412) | Marine gutless worms symbiont microbial communities from Max Planck institute for Marine Microbiology, Germany - Olavius geniculatus... ... | reverse complement strand
GACTTGTTTCGCCGAACGCAGGACGAATCGCCATAGACGGAATGACTATCCGATTTTGAATATCTTCATCCGTTTCGGAGATATTCGCCGCCGAACTTCGAAGTCGTCCGAAATCAGGCCAAATTTTGCATGTTTTTGGCTCCTGAAATTTTTTTGCGGTGCGCCCCCAAAAATTTTGAACCGGCATTATAAAATAGGGCCTAGTACTAACCATCGTGCAAAATATCACGCCGGTCGGCCCACGCATCTCGGAGATCTCGCGAGGAAAAAAACATCTGCAGTAAAACTTAAGTCCGCTTCCGCAAGCTATCGCTTCCGGGCGGACTAAAAAAAAATAAACCACAGCACAGAAGTCTTTCCGAAAACTATCGTTTTCGGGCGGACTAATAAACACAGAATAATGTTCATATATGCCTGCATCAGCAACATGGCCATTGCCAAGAAAATCTCAACTACTTAGACCTACCACAATAATCTAAGCACAATAATGTCAAGAATTGCAAAATGATGACAAAAAATCTAAAATCCCAGCGTCTCTTCGTAGTGTGACGTTGGATGCAGAGATGTAAAAAATCGTTTTTAACGTTGTTAACGTTTTTTTTTTACTTTCTGGACTTTCATTAAATAACTTACATTAAAATATCGCCAGCAACTTTAAAAAGCACTTTTGAAACCAGGGAAACGAAGAGCGGTGGTAGTTCATTTAATTAATCTGGTGGTACTTGGTTTTATGACCAACGAGCTGAACTGAAATTGAATAAAGTTTACTGTCTTTTTAGTTCCAGCTATACTGCATTTACCTACAGCATTAGGCTTTGAAGAAGAGGTTGGACAAATTAAGGCTAACGTTTTTGAACGTTTTTTTAATGTTTGCCACGTTTAACTTTTTAAAAGTCGTTTTAACGCTTTTTAATTTTTTTGAACTTTTTTGCATCTATAGTTAGACGTGCGATCGAGAGGTGGGTTCGACTTTCGGGTTATATCGGGATGCTATCAACATCTGATCGAATATGCACGCCTGACGAGCCCCGCCTATCTACTGTCAATCATATACCCTCACAAGCAGACTCGATAGATATAGTGCTTAGTCAACAATTTTATTTCTTAGGCTTATATACAATTTTATCGACTTTCAGATGGTGTTTTAGCGCAAGAATGGGCATCTAAATAAGGCCATAAAAAGCGGGATGCGCTATAATAAAAGACAGTTCGGCACTAAGGTTATTATTTTTCTAACTGTGTGACATTTAATAATGTGAAACAAACGGATAACTGTAAATAAATTAAAGTAGCAACGGCGTGCGTAAGCGGTAGCGGCACCTGGCGACTAAATAACACTCAGCGTGTTCGGAGTCGAGGGGGTAAAGCCGAGTTCCAAAAATTTCCAGGAGGCAGGTATTTGAGATTTTGGGATAAAAAAATAAAAATTAAGTTACAAATTTCCTAAAAAATACGGGAAACGAGGGCGTGCCTCAATTTTAGAACTTGGTTAAGTCCCTACGCCCCCTGTAAGCCCATGCCAAAAATTCGGGGCTAAAACTACATAGTGAAGGAGATTTTTAGGGGTCAAATTTTGAAATATGGTTCCGATTTTTTGGAAATTGGTGAACTTTGGTGCACATATTTAGACGTTGTTGGATTTTGGGGTAAAAATAAAAATTAAGGTAAAAATTACGACACCCACTTTGGCAGCCCGTTACCGGACATAACTTTGGAGTGGAGAGTTGTCTTCTCATCCGAACGAAAGTTTTCGCGAATAGAGCGTATCATAGGAACGAATTTGCCAACGCTACGCATATGATAGGCTACGCAAAGTAACGTGAGAATGTTTGATCCATACATCTGTGCGTCTTTTTAGGAAAACTGTGTCGTCACAGAAATACGTTTTCTACGCGTTTTACGTTCAAAGCAAATCGTTTGAAGCATAATTATTTGTAGGAAAAATTTTAGCTCTATTCGCGAAAACTTTCGTTCGAATGAGAAGACAACTCTCCACTCCAAAGTAATGTCCGGTAACGGGCTGCCAAAGTGGGTGTCGTAATTTTTACCTTAATTTTTATTTTTACCTCAAAATCTCAAATACCTGCCTCCTGGGACTACCACACTTTGGAAATATCTACCCTTCCCTAGAGCTTTCCAACAACGTCTAAATATGTGCAACTTAACTTAACTTAATTATCTGTTCACCAATAATTTCCAAAAAATCGGAACCATATTTTAAAATTTGACCCTCAAAAATCTCCTTCCCTATGTAGTTTTAGCCCCGAATTTTTGGCTTGGGCTTACAGGGGGCGTAGGGACTTAACCAAGTTCTAAAATTGAGGCACGTCCTCGTTTCCCCTATTTTTGGGGAAATTTGTAACTTAATTTTTATTTTTTTATCCCAAAATCTCAAATACCTGCCTCCTGGGACTTCCACCCTTTGGAAATTTTTGGAAATCGGCTTTACTCCCCTCGACTCCGAACACGCTGAGTGTTTTATAGTGTGCATATTCTGCCCTATTCAGTATCTAGTGCATTAAAATTTATTGGCCTTGGTTTTGGCCTTGCGAGTTGGTGCCTTGGTTTCATCACTGTAGCCTACTACAAGCGGCAAAAATATAGCGCAAAAACTTAGCTTTCAGATTATATAGGCGGCCTAATACTATACATTCACACAGCCGACCAGATCAACTCAACCGAGCCCGATCGCGGTCGCGTGATCTTACTGATTTGTCTAATTTTCTGTTATATTGTGTTGATTAGGGTAGATGTTAGTGTTCCTTCTGGTGCCTTTCTATCCTTGGCTGGCATTTTGTTGTTTTTATTTGTGTTGCTGTTGTTGTCAATAAGAGTGCTGAAATAAATAAATAAATAATAAATAAGTTTGAGTGGCCGCTACATGACTATTCTGAACGGTCAAGCGATCGAACATTGGTCGATTAGAGGTCTAGGTGGAAACGATCGTGTAGAGGTCTATAGTGTGGTCGGGATAATGTTTCAGCGATATGCGGTCAAGAAACTCTCCAAACATTCAAACATATCAGCGTTCTATCTAAGGAAGTCTCTGTATAGCCACTGGAGTTTAATAGGGTGTTTACACGATCTAGCAAACGTCCAGCAAACTTCCAGCAAATGTATTCAAAATACACGTGAATTGCTGGACGTTTGCTGGATCGTGTAAACACCCCATAAATCATTGAGCTCCTGCAGCAGTTGTTCATACTGTCCATCAGCGGTCGCCATGTCAGCCACTGTCTCGCCCAGATTTCCCTGAGCTGCGGCTGCAGACGTCTTCTTCTGCGTCTTCTACATAATGCTAGTAGGAAGTACAAACCAAGTGTGCTTCAAAAACGTTTACACCACCCTAGGCGTACATGAATGCAACCTGCGCCTTGGAAAACAAGAATTCTAGCTGTTGCTGAAGTGAGCCGACCGTACAGCCTACATCCGAAGGCCAGCGTCCGACTTCCGCCCTGGAAAGAAAACGATTTCCCAGAGTGACTGCAGTTTCATACACGCTATGGTGACGCTGATATATCGAACGTTAGAATTAACACTAGGATATGATACGGCAATTCGGCGCACGTTGTTGACGGCTACAGACAGCAACATTGCGTTCAAAATTGCGGCCAAATCGCTGAAGGTAGAGACATGGTTACTTTTAAAAGCCTATAGAAAGTCACTACCGCCCTATCCAACGACACTATCGCCGACCTCTACCACGTACCGTTTAGCCACAATATGGCTTACGGACCGAGAGACGACATATTGTACCCAAGGCTCGGCCTAACGGTTGACGAAAAACAGAAGCAGTAAAATTATGTAGATTTACACAAAAGTCGGGAAATACTTAACTAAGCTCATATTTTAATGCAAATGTGTGTTTGTTTTGTACTTTTACTTATTTTTAGCATATTCCAAAAAATATATTTAGGGGGTGGACGCTTTTGCACTGCTCTATTTTGTGAAAATTTGGGGGCTATTAGTACGCAGGATAGGCGTCTGTGGATATGGATATATCCATGGATATCCACGAAAAATCTGTGGATATGGATATGGATATGGATGGGAAATTTCATATCCACGGCAAGCCTGGTTAATGCTCATAGAACGCGCGACGCAGGTCGTATTGGCCTTTAGGCTAAAATAAGTAAAATTTCCAAAAAAATACCTAATCTCCAATGATTAGGGTTCAAGATCATCGATGTCGGTACATCCTAAAAGTTTGTCATAGAGGAGGCTTGTTATATGATAAGCAAGTATTTTGCGCAAGACAAGACAGATGGACAAATTACGATAGCTAATGCGCGTTTCGCGTAAAAATTACAACAAAATATAAAGTTATAAACAGCATAAAAAGTCTATTAATTAGTCATAGTCGAATATTAACACATATGAGTTCAACACCTACACATTACTGCCGTGCGTCAAAAAACAAAGTAGTTACGCTAAATGATGCAATATTAATAGAGCTGTCAAAAGGTTAATTTTTAAAATGCATTAACGTACTACGTTATTTTTTTAGCGCATTAATTAACGCGTTATTAACGCACCCAGGCCCGTCGAGAGGAAGAGTAGGGTGGGTAAGTTACTCTGGGTCTCGCGACGTTTGGGGGCCTCGCCTGTAAAATATAGAAAGTTAAAAAATAACTTATAAGCGGTGCATAAAAGCGCGTACAGAGCGACGTAACTAAACTGAACTGAAGTGAACTGAGACGGTTTAATTTTTGACGAACTAACCAGTGGGCGAGCAGAGCGAGCCCATTGGTCATTGGTTGACGCGTATGTGCGCGTAGTCACGTAGTCAGTCACCGACGCCATTAGACGGTGTTTATACTGTAATGCGCTACTGCTTGCCAACTGATCAGTTCGTCAAAAACTGAACCATGTCAGTTCAGCTCACTTCAGTTCAGTAATGTCGCTATGAACGCGCCTTAACGTATATATACAGATTATGTCTCTTCTAGCTTCAAGTTGACTCTAAATTTGCCACAAGTGCCACATACTTTTGAGTTCTGAATGAACAATGACTACAAAAACTAATTTGGGGAAACGCGAAATTACTCGTTTGTATTCGTCAGGTGGCAGCAGCAATTTGCAACTGCGTGTTTTAGCTACGGAGCTCGACCTTCAAATTCCGCTTCCTCTGTGTGTAAGAGCACCCCATCAAACACGTTGTCACTGACCCCACAAGCGTAACTGCCAAACAGCATCTAAATTAGTCAAACCGTTTAAGAAGAGTGCACGAATGTGACAGACGACGGACAAACAGACAGACAGACCACGCTACAGTGAAATGTGCAGAAACAGGCAGAATCGCAGCGATTCCGTCCAAAAGTGGCCTCATCCCAGAACTTTAACGTTAAATTAGCGACTAGGCCGCCTTCAGTTTTTACGCTCGAGAGCTAGCATAGCGCGTATTAGCTATGATAATTCTGTCTTGGTGTCTGTCAGTCCGTCCGTCCGTCCGTCCTGGTGTCACGTCTCGGAACCGTTCCAAGCCCGGATGAGATAGAGACATCGGGTTTTTACCGTATGATAGCTTAAAGTCTCTAGTATTTCGTGACAAAATGTCATGCCACTGGGCGAAAGAGCATTGGGAGACAGAAGGGCTAAAAACGTTATTCTACTGTTACTGGCTCATCTAACGTGACACGAAATCTGAGCTTATGCTCATGAGACGCGCAAGAGCTTATGGCAGTTTTTGTTCGCAGGTAATCTTGGTCTATACCCATCCATTTCGTCGCAATTAACTTTTTTGCAGTCAATAATTGCCAAAAATCACTTAAAATTAATATTTTTAGGGTTCAAGGTCATTCAAGGTCATCGATGTTGACATTCCTAAGAAGGTGGTCGCCAGTGCCTGTTATGATATGCAGCATGTCGATGCCTATCTGCAACCATTTTCACGCTAGACAAGACAACAGCAAATAAATAACCATTTTTAGAAGGCTACCCCTCTTTCACAACCGCGTGCGCAGACTATTTGAATCTAGAGGGTCTGGACTTGGACTGCTAAAATGTACAATATCCTACATTCAGTGCTAAAAATTTCATACGCAGGTTGTCTTCGTCTATCTCCAGCCATTTCGGTGCAATTCATTCTTGAAATGCGTGTCGCAGCCCAAAATTGCGAAAAGTTCACTAAAACCCCCTATTTTAAGGTTTCAAGGTCATTCGAGATCATCGATGTTAAAATTTCTAAGAAGCTCGTTGCCAATGTGCTTGTTATGATAAGCAGCATGTCTGTGCATATCTGCAATCATTTTCACGTTAGACGAGCCAATGGTGGTAGAATGGTTGGTGGCGTAGCATAGTGGCCGGCGAACTTTCCCTATCCTGCGGTAGACTGATGGCAAGTAAAGCGTCCGCTATCAGTCCACCAACAAGGCCAACTCAGCCTGCTATCACCCGGGGTCGGTTAAATGAGTAGTAATCCATTATATGGGTTACGAAAGGTGGGGACCTTGGTACAGCTGACTGGAACTGCCTGGTATGGACGCTGCGCTAGCTTGTGTCTGCAGGCTGTACGCGGTGGCTGGGCGGCCGGCGGCTCTGGTCAGTGACAAAAGCCCATTAGAGGCGTGTATATGCGACGATACGCTATACAAATTGACGATCTTTACCTTTACCTTTAGAATAACGTCTTTTTAGGAGGAGTGATATCTTAGTGTCTCTAGTATTTTGTGACAACATTTCATGCTACGGTGTAAAGGGGTCCCCACGAACGAGAGGGCGAAAGAGAAGCACTCCGTCCGTCTGTCCGGACAGAATTACCATAGCTAATACGCGCTATTAGCTAGCTCTCGCGCGTAAAACTGGTTGCAGATTAACACAGACATGCTGCTCACGCAAACACTGGCAACGAGCTTTTTAGGAATGTCAACATTGATGACCTTGAATGACCTTGAACCCTCAGAATAGGGGATTTTAGTGCACTTTTCCCGATTTTGGGCTGCGGAACGCATTTCGAAAGTGAATTGCACCGAAATGGCTAAAGATAGAAGAAAACAACCTGTGTATAAAATTTTCAGCATTGAACGGTGTTTCATAAAAAAACTTTTTTTGTTTTTTTGTCATAATTCACTCAAAAATGATCAATTTACACAAAATTTGTACCAGTTGTAGCTGAAGAAATACTAATTCAAAATATTTCAACAAAATATGGCAGTTAATTAAATATTCTTTGCTAGTCCTGACGTAATGCTGACATCATAATGTGTCACGGGTACAAACTGGATAGTCTCAACTGGTGCTGTCAGTTGCTACTACCCTGCTCCAATGGTGAAAAATCTGGTTCATGACAAATTGTTAAAGTTTTACAGTTACAGTTACAAAAACATGCAAAGCGATGGCATTTTCGTATCTGTGGGAATAGTTGGACTTTTACGCGTTTGAGCAAGACAGTGCACAAGCACATCGAGCTTGCAAAATGGTTGCATTTTTGGATCCCAATACGCCTGATTTCATGTCCCCATGTTGCTTAGTGCTGACACAATAAACATTTTTCATTAGCGAACCAGATTAAACTCACCATCGAAGCATGGTAGCAACTGACAGCGCCAGTTGAGACTATGAAGCTTGTACCCGTGACACATTATGACGTCAGCATTGCATCAGAACTAGCAAAGAATGTTTAATCAACTGCTATATTTTGTTGCAATATTTTGAATTAGTATTTCTTCAGCTACAACTGTTACAAATTTCGTGGAAATTAATCATCATTTGAGTGATTATGAAACACCGTGTAGATTTTAGCAATCCAAGTCCGGACCCTCTAAATTCAAGGAGGTCTGCGCACGCGGGTGTCAAAGAGGGGTAGCCTACCCCTCTAAAAGTGGTTATTTATCCGCTGTTGGCTTGTCTAGCATGAAAATGGTTGCAGGTAGGCACAGACATGCTGCTTAACATAACATGTACTGGCGACGAGCTTTTTGGGATTGTCAACATGATGACCTTGATTGACCTTGAACCTAAAAATAAAAGTTTTAGTGATTTCTGGCGATTTTTGGCTGCGAAAGAGTGAATTGCGACGAAATTGATGGAGATAAAACAAGATTACCCGCAAACAGAAACTGCTATTAGCTCTCCTGCGTCTCATGAGCATAAGAGCATTGGCTCAGATTTTTTGTTTTCTACAGCACAAGTGCTTCTAAGCCGTTACCAAGGACGCCACATCGATGATGTAACATCGTCATCATCATCATCCGTCGCCAATGACAACGCGCTATGGCAACCGATCTCTTCGATGACGTCACGTGACGTAGAACTCTCGCTCGTTCGGCTAGCACATTTAACGTCTGATTGTAAAACGATCGGCTCACTCGTCGAACTTGTTAATTCTATCGAATGCTTGCTGCTTCGTTCAATGGCGCAGGTGAATAATCGTGGCGTGGTTTTCGCGCCAGTTTCAGCAGCCGCTGTAGACCGCAACACGTTATCAATAGACATCAACGCCGTTCGAGTCGGAAGTTGTTCTTCCCTCATCTCTCTTACTACGTTGCTCCGTAGTAGGCCTACGCAGTTTGTCGAGTTATCATCATCATGTGAGTCGGAGGCGCTAAAAAGTCGAGGACATTCGGTAGGTGGGAGCAGGGTAGCATGTTGACTTCTAGCCGCTAGCAGACGACGTCGACAGGCTGCCAAGTGACTCAGTAGACCTATACAAACGACAGACAGACACTCACTTGGGTGATAAAATGCCTACCCACGCTGATTCAGTAGGTAATTACAGACATATAGAGTGTTAACTGCGTGCAATAACCCCGAACGCGCTCGGCGTGCTAGTAAAACGACTGAACGAGAAGTAAAAAATTGTTTGAGATGGCATCTAAACGTAGACAGAAAGCGTGTGCTGCATTTAGGCCTAAGAATGTTCGGAAGTGTTCCAAGTAGATGGGTCGGTATATGCCAGGCAACGGAACGTCGTGCAACAAACACATTCGCTTGACGGCGCTAGCGGCGGTTGTGTTCCTGTAACGCAAACGTGGCATAGATTTACAAAATGTTACAAAACTTGAAGTTGGTGGTGTATGGCTTTTGATGGAAAACCCATCGCAAAGCTACGAAGCGTTACCGGCCATATGAATTACACAGTGGTACCTCCCACCCGACACAGGTGAACGCGCCGCGTCTTAACTCTAGTCAGACAAGCTGGTATTCGTTTACCTACCTCGGAGTGATGAGAGGCCGAGTTGATCTTGGTGTTGGTTATTCATCGGAGACGGTTTTAAAAGTGTCTGCAAACAGTCACCCATCCAAGTAGTAACCACTTGATAGCGACTCGACCGGCAGTCGAACCCAAGATCTCGCGACCGTAAGTCCGACACTTTACCGTTACGCCACCAAGCTACCGGAAGAGTGGTGCACGGGCATGGTCCGCGGGCAGTACTTATCCAGTAGCCTTGAGCAAAGCTTGGAGATCTTGTTCTGCATAATGTTTGCACTGTAACTGCAATCTAACGTCAGTAAAATAGTTTACGATATTACAGCTACTAGTAACCTGCGTGTAGTTGCGGCGAAAGGCTACTGCTGCTGTTGTTCTGTGACCGGAGGCAGTCGCTAACTTCACGTGTGCATGCGTCAAACCCGTCCACGTACTGTGCTGCGTTCAGCCGTTTCACAGCCTCATCTGCACCGTACATACTTCTGTCATGAGCCGTCACCGAAACAAAGCCCTGAAAGTTCTACCAGAGCAAACTGAAAAAAACGCTCAACGTTCCACATGCGTCAGTTTCAAAAAATCACACGTGTCGCATCACATCATATGTATTATTATTATTATTATTATTATTATTATCAGCATTATTATTAATAGAACATTTATATAGCACATTATCATAGCAGACTAGGCCTACAAAGTAATCCCTAATGCGCTCTGTACGCTGTGTCCGTGCATAAAACGAAATGACAACGAACGCTAAAAAGTCCAATGTAAGCGTCTCGATTGTTTTAGTTCATTATTGCTGTAGTATAGCATGAACTCAAAATGTCCGCCTAAAGCACAAACCCAAGCGCGTAGACGCAGGCGCCACTCGTCAACAGCACGGCTAATAACCGCGTTACTCGCCGTTGATGCGTCGTTTCAGTTGGTCGACGTACGATCTTACAATATATACAATGTTTTACATAGTGTTATATAAGCAACAGATTTTTTGATGATTTTTTTTTAATGATTTGCTGAGCCGACGCATGCGCTAACCAGTGTAGGTTCAATGTTGTACATACGACTAAACTACAACTTCAGCATTTCACAAGGTAGTGTAGCAACAGTGTTTAGGTGAAATGGCGAAATTTGTATTGGGTTTAATTCACGTTTCTTCTTGATGTTGCCTGCCAAAAATTATTAAAATTGGCCAATGTTTTACAGAGTTATTCAAAAAATACAAGAAGCCCAGCTGTCGCTAAGATAGCTGACTGCTACGGTTGTCAGTGGCCTTCAAAGTCATCCAAGGTCGATGATTTTTATGTTATTTGAAAACCAATATGCGACTTTCTATAAATGATTAATAGCAACCTAAGCCTATCTCGCATCGTTTAGCCACAATAGCGCGTAACGGCCTTCAAGGTCATCCAAGGTCAATGATTTCCATCTATTTTGACAGGGCAAATGCCACTTCCAATTAGTGATTAATAGCAACCTAAACTTTATCGATCACCGTTTCCGAGATAAAATATAAAAAAGTTTACCCGTTTACACTACTGTGTAAGGTCGACCTACTCACACATCCAAAACAGCAGAAATCATTTTATTAGGACACAGAGTGATAGAACGACGAACTGGCTGCCCTTACAAACCCATGTGACGTTACCCCATTTAACCCTTTCCACTTATGCATTATCTCGTAAGCCAATAAACGTAGTCAGTGCAAATGCGATACAAATGTTTTCCAGCTGATCAAATGTACCGCTGGTCTGTAGCTAAAAGAGTTAAATTTTAAAAAAGTTTTGAACCTCTTTTGAAAGACTGGTTATATACGGGCATGTGGATGTACGGTACCTTAATGAGTTGTAGGTCATTCATACATGCAAATTGCAGAAGTCATGATTTCGTCAGCTTATCCACACATGGCATGTCATGAATCACTTACATTTAATCTTTATCTTATCAACCTCAAAACTCATAAACTAACATATCAAGATTAAAAATAAAATTGACACACAATGTTTCTTGCCACTCGTGTTCAATGCTTACTCTACTTGAGAAAAAAGGAACGCGTCATTTGATAAGCATTGATGGTGAAAGCCCAATAACTTAAGCGTAACTCACAGGCGCACATAATTCTATCGTTTTCGCCATCTGTTCGCCAAAAATTATCCAATTTGGTTGAGATTTGACGAAGTCCTGACAAAAACAAATTGGAATATTTTTGGTTCACCCTGTAATGTCTATACACCGTGCCTCAGAAAAAAAGTCAAAATTGTTTTTGTCATAACTTTGTCAAATTTTTACTAACTTTAGTAATTTTTGGCATGTTGATGGCTGAGACGACAAAGTTATGTAAGGTGCACTCATTTTCCATTTCACCCAGTTTACGTCAATGCGAAATTGCGAAAATGCGTCCATGTGAAACATAGATGCTCCAAATTGTTGCATAATGCTAAGTTTTTGTCTCAAGTAAACGCTGTAGAGAGTTAATTAGGCACAATATGCATTACAATGTGAATTATTATTTAACAGAATTCTAAGTCTCTATAACAACTCGTTTGCAAATTAGAATTTATGCCAAAGTGCGCTCCGCATACAAAGACGCAACGGCTTAGATGCAACGCCAATGGCTGATAGCAGAATCAACGATCGACTGATCAAATGCATTCACTCATCGATTAGACGTATTTTAAGCTCATCTGCCAGCTATTTTGTTGTCTGCTGTTTTCAGCATAAAATATTTAATACAACAAAATTATTAAACCACGTTGCACGTTCTGTCGAATTGATGATGCAAAGGTGAGCCATCTGATACAAATAATCGCCGTGTAATGTAACAATTTGGAACATCTGTGTTTCACACGGTAGTGCGTTGACATAAATTAGATGAAGTGGTAGGTGAGTGCACCGTACATAATAATATTGTCTTGGCCATCTTTGTGCCAAAAATTATTAAACTTGGTAAAAATTTAAAAAGTTATGCCAAAAACAATTTTGACTGTTTTTGAGACAAGATGTATGTGGAGGGAAGCTGATTTAACGCATAGCTAACTGGTTGCCGGTATCTGAAAGAATAGGCTTAAAGGTCACTCAGTCTTAGATGTATTGCGCAGCATAACGTCTTGGCCAGTAGGACGTTAGTTACCTATAGCAAAAAATTTAAGCTAATGCTTACGAGACGCGCGAAAGCCTATACCATTTCTTGTTCGCAAATTCAAACTCTCAGTCTATCTCCAGCCATTTCGACGCGACTTTTACGGGGGTACCGCTATTGAATGCCCTCGTGCGCAGGTTTCCTTGAACCTAGAAAATCGACAATTGGACCGTCGAAATCTACGTTCAATGCTGAAAATTTCATACGCAGCTTGTCTATGTCTATCTCAATTGGTGTCGGCGCAATTCGCTCTTGAAATGTGTCTCGCAGCCCGAAATCGCCAAAAAAACGTAAAAACCCCTATTTTAGCGTTCAAGGTCATCCAAGGTTATTGAATTTGGTGGCAATCAAGAGCCACTGTACGACTTTATATTAATGATTAATAGTAATTTAGGCCCTATCTCGCACCGTTATTGAGATACAGCGACTTATTGGCTAAAAATCACAAATTTTTTAAACCCCCTGTCATTTAGCACCTTCGTTCGGAGTGACCCCCTTCGAATTTATGGAAAAGCTTTACGGTTCATGAAAGTAAAGTCTTCCAGGCATCCGAAAGTGAAGAGTTGGTGATCTTAGCTTGCACCGTTTTTTGACTGATTCACCCGTGTGACAGACAGACGGACAGACAGACGGACAGGACGGCGACGGCTAAGACGCGCTGAAAGCAGTAGCTGCTTTCGCGCGTAAAAATATAAACATTTGGTTTTCCGCAGCTGCCTAGGCTTCGCCAAGGTGAAGGCTACAGCTAGACTTTGCTCCCGAGTAGTGGCCTGGGGGAAAATAGAATATTAAGTAGCAGTAGACCAAGGTTTCGGTCGGCATCGTCGTCGCTCCCTAGAAAGCTTTCTCAGAGACATATGGGTTGGAGGTAGAGTCTAATGACATGTTTACATTTTTAGACTATAGCCTATAGCCAGGAAATCGCCGTGTCCTGGGCTATGTGGGCTCCAAGAAATCCACGCCTTTTGACGTCACTCCTAGGCTGAAGCGTAGTTTGACAGTTTTGATGAACCCACTTGTTTTTTGAGCTCCGTACTGTGAATATTGTTGTGCGACGAATAAGTTAATAAAAGCGAGTTAATCTTCCTACAGACCTGCTTCTATATGCATTCCAATGACATACGCTGATACCTGAAGTCTGTCGTTGACTCAAGTTCTTAACACAGTGTACGGTCATCTCGAGAATATCGGCCTTCTCCAGCTTTGACAGATACGAACTCTGTGCAACAGATTATTATGTTATGAATTTATTCACACTATATACACCTTTATTCGTCAAATGACAGCCATGAAAAAAACATAACTAATAACGATATATTATAATAAGAAAAAAAATAATAATAATGACAAAAAATACAGTTCATCAAATCTTAGTACAGAGTATTTTCATAAAAACACGTGTAACTGTGAAGTCCAGTGAATGTTTGTGACGCGATGTAACCGGGCACGCCTCGATTCCGTACAGCACTGGAGCTATACGTTTTGCGTCTATATCGTAAAATTTTTGTTCATTTATTTAATTGTACTTGTTATATCCACTGCCCATGTTTTTGATGTCGCAGACGGCAGATCTAAACTATGCCCGCAAAGCATAAGCTAAGGTTTTAATGAAATATAGCCTAAACTTTCAGCAAATGAAATAGTCCGAAACAGTTTGCAAAATTGCAAGAGTACAAGGAAAAAAGTATTCTGCGGCTAGGTTTGGTGACAAAAAGACCAAAAAATTACATCTGAAATAAGTAAAATCAGGCGGCCGTATATTATATTTATATAATAGGCCTGCTGGTGTTTGTTAGAATATTTAAAACTTACACAAAAATCAATAACAGGACAGGCTCGCATTTAAGTCTTAGGCTTTTGAAGCCTAAAATAAAATCAAAACTAAAGCAACTATTTTTTAAAATAAATTTTTACTACTGATAATAACAAATTGCAAACGAAAGTAAAAGGTGCTGTGCACGTAAACGATAAAAACAGGTCAGCGTTTAGTGTAGTTATTATAAAAAGAAACATTGTTTATGATAAACTGGTAATTCTAAAAGTAACGACAGTAGGCCTATACATTTTGTCTGTACTGTATGCTAAACGTACTGTTACTCAGTACCGGTAGCTCAATCGTTTTAGTCTTTGAATGTCATAATTTACATCAGAAGAAAAGCGAAGACGTGGATGAGTGGGTGGTAGGTGGCTATTATGACGGTCATTTATACGACGACGAAGCAGCTTACGGAGACACTTCTGAAATAACCCGGGTGCAACGCATCGGTAACTCTCTGTTTGTCTGTTATTACGTCGGCCCGTCTGCGCTGGCGGTGTGGTGGAGTGGTCAGTATTGGTCAAGTATGAGTGACCACAAGTGACCAGTGACTAGGGGGCGTTGAAAATGCCGGACAAGAAAATGACGGACCATCAAAATTGCAGGGCATAAAATTGCAGACGTGCAAGTAATGTTTTAAGCGGCTAAACAGATTCGTTTCAAGTTAGGCCTAGATTTAGATTTGGATTTAGGAACATTGCTTCTTTTTAGCCTTTTACATGAACATGGCACTAGTTATTGTCAGTCAAGCTTTTCATATTATTCGATTATTTCCATATTATTGCATATTATTCTGTAATAGTAAACCTATACAACTTACTCTGAACTGCAACTTGTGTTCTACTTAACGTTGCTTTGAAAAAATGCACACTGCATTGTAATGTAATCTATTTGTTGCAATTGTTGCAATATTTCTTTTCTTGTCTAGATATTAAGCATTACTATGATCTACGTAGGTGGAAATGTCTGCGATCTTGCATCTACGTGCAAATATCTTAGTAGTGCGTTTTAAGTTCAGAATTTCAAGCATGGTTATCTTGTTAACCTTCAAAGCTATTATGAATATAATTCATTATTTACAAAAACTACGAACTGTTCTTTAGCATCACTGTTTATATACTGTGTCCGGTACAAAAAAGGACTGTGTGTACAAAATAAGAAGTGTGTTACTGTTGCCTACATTGACTTTACTCGTGCGTTTGACACTGTCTCTCATGAAAAATTGTTCATGCGGCTTCTAGATTATGGCATACAGGGTAGTTTGCTGCAGTGGCTAAAAAATTTTTTTGTTGATCGTACACATCGAACAAAAGTTGGTTGTTGTATATCTGACGCTGCTGCTATGATAAGTGGGATAATACAAGGTAGTGGCATAGGACCTGTAATGTTCATCATCTTTATTGATGACCTTGCCAAACGGCTCGAGCGGCATGGTATTACAGCCAAGTTGTTTGCTGACGATGTCAAAGTTTATTGTGAAATCAGTGATGCAAGTGATAGTGCGTGTCTCCAAAAAGCACTCGATATCATTGCAAATTGGGCTGAAGAATGGCAGTTATCTATATCAGTTAGCAAGTGTAACATACTCACTATTGGTCACACTGGCACTGATGACACCACAGAGTATTATATTAACGATTGTCAGTTAC
>Ga0209367_1006825_pt1 | contig 15754 bp, 9 predicted proteins | sample WorMetLIZISLAND2_FD_187412 | JGI IMG/M metagenome (GOLD analysis project Ga0209367, IMG submission 187412) | Marine gutless worms symbiont microbial communities from Max Planck institute for Marine Microbiology, Germany - Olavius geniculatus... ... | reverse complement strand
ACCATCCCCCAGGACAGAACCTTTTCCCCTCCTCACCTACCGGCATTACATGTCCCAGATAGACTAACGTTACCATTTTTATCATAATTTACCGTTTTTGTGTCGAAGCAGGATAATGCAACCGCAAATGCAAGTCTTGATATCATTGGTAACGACAACAAAATCTTTCTTACATCACGCGAACGTTACAGAATGCTGTCGATTAGTTATAAAGGGAGGGTTTTTTGTCCTAGTGGCAGGAGGTGGAGGTTCCGTCCTACCCTGCGAAAGAGGGGGGGTTCTGTTCTAAGGGGGTTATGTCCGGGATGGTTCGAATATACCTTCGACAGACTCGTGCGCTCGTCAAGCAATAACAAATGCGCGTCTATCAATCGGCTGCTTTCAACATTACTGCACCTGAATCTCTCAACCGCACGATTCAATGCACTCGACGACACGCGCTGCAAAGATGCAGATTTAATGACTATTTATAGACGCAGCACGCGTCACGTAGATGGTCGTTCGACCGTTCACATCCTACCACTGGCATCGATCGACTATATGGGTCTATTTATATGAAGCTTATTGCCAAAAAAATCAATAATCATTGCGTCATCATCAAGAGAAAACAAGTAAAATGTAGTGAGAAAACAATACTGCAAAAGTAGGCTAAGTGCACTATGCATTTCCGAGGTTATCTAGAGGACTAATTTAGCTGTTTTGACAGTCCGCAAGATTGACGGTATAGCTTAAAACAAAAACGTTCGTCACCTTATAGCACTTTGCGATAATAACTGGATGAATTTTGTTCGTGGATAGGCCTACAGTCGTACCTGCTTCGTCGTGGCGTCAATGAGCCTTATGTACAAATCTTGCTCTTGCCGCACACCTGTGCATAGTTTCACATAATTGCAGGTAAACAGACGCAGCTTATTGTTTATTAATTATTAATTATTACTCCAAGTTAACTGTCAGGAAAAAATAAAACAGCTACTGCAAAGTAACAAGCTATAACTAAGCCACAAAGTTCATCGTTCAGTATGCCAATAAGCAACGATTATTCTATTTTTTACCACCGTTTAGATTGTCGCGAACTTGTCTCGGACTTTGTCGCAAAGTCGGCGTAATGGAATTTGGGTACGGCGCGTTGATGTGGCGGGATCATTAATGACAACTTTTGTACAAACAATTGAAATGAAGCAATATTTGGTGACGATATAGCCAAGAATGTAGGTATGTAATGCATTTCTTTTATTTGACTCATGGTGTAAATATTGTTTAGTTAATGACAAATGCCATACCGTTGGAATACAGTAGTTGTAATCGGTAATGAATGCCGTTGTTTGTCTTAATGCCATCGCTTTCCTGCGAACAAATATCATTGAGGACATTACGTCAAAATTACTACACAACCTCTATTAAATTATTTTGTAAAAGAATAAACTAGTTGTAGCACGACTTTTTACATGCAGAAAGTCAGTGGTGGATCCAGAATTTTAGAATAAAGCGGGGGTGTGAAGCGAAAGAATAAGCGTGTGGTCCCCAGAATGTTTAAAAACATTTTATGCAGAAATAATGCACTTGTGCACGTGCAAAATTCTCATGCATAGTTACAAAATGCATGCAGTCGATGAGGGAGGCAACCGCACAAAGCCATATTGTGGCGTCGCATAAGGAATAGGGCTGTAGCCTAGCGTTAATAGCAACAGCTAGAACATGACAGATTCGACCAGCTTCGTGCTTAAAATTACGTCGTTGGTCTGCAACAAAACTTTGTACAACTCGATGCGATGTTTTCTTAAAAATGTACAAAATTTCGACCGTTTGTCGTAATTCTTTCTTCATAGAACGTAAACGAACGCGGCTATAACAAAAACAAGGCGGACATACGGTCCCTTGACTTCACCGTCACGCGCTGTTTGATGAAATTATTCCGCACGTGTAATTCTGATATAATAGGAGATTGCTGCATGTATTTCAAATTTAAGTTACCTAGCGAGATAATTCCCTGTAAATTTCAGAAATTTGTAAACAAACTTGAACTTCAACGCTGTACGCTAAACTGTTAGAATACTATTATAGTTAAGGTTATGTGTGTCTGTGATATGCTATAGCCTAGTAACTGTTTCACATATTTTTGTTTTGTTTTCTACCACATTCTGTTGGTGAATAAAGATTATCAAAAAGCCCAACTGTCGTTATAAGAAAAGCCGACCGTACCGCCTACGTCCGAAGCCAAGCGTCCGACTTCTAATCACGGACAAAATGCGATTTCTCAAAGGTGACACAGTTTCATGAACGCTATGTTAACGAAAAGCTGCCCTGAAAAGTTACAATCAACGCTAGTATAACACATGTCGCGCGTGTTGACTCTTGCCTGCAGGCGATATAAACTGCTACGGTCGTTAATAACCAACAGAAATATCGGAAGCAGGTTTCGCAAATTTTTCTCACAACAAAAACGCCTTGCTGGGAAAAACGCGCCACAGCTTTCCTGTTGCAGTACTGACCTTCAAGGTCATACAAAGTCGATGATTTTTATCTTATCTAAAACGGCGTATGCCATTTCCTATTAGTGATTAATAGTAACCTTGGCCCTATCTCTCATCATCGTTTCCGAGATATGGCCAGTTTTCTATTGAATTTCCTACCCCACCCCGTCCATTCAACTCCCCATTTAAAAATGTTGCCCTGGCACTAAATCGCTGACATTTTGCATGCCCGAGTTTAACACATTCGGCTAATTGTTCATGTAGAAAGTTTTCCCCTATGACCTAAACCTCCACAATACATCCGTTACAGAAGAACAGGCAGACGGACGGACGGACGGACGGACAGACGACAACGCGTACCAATAGGCCTATAGTAGATTGACTGTAAAAACGACACACAAGAGGCACAGATATACAAGTAACATTATTCATGTATAACTGACGTGGTCTTTTTCGATGAAGTCTATGAACGCGGTTCTCTCGATTTCGACTGGTTGTCCTTGACGGTCGAAGAATGCTAGAACGAAGTGAAAGAAATTGCTCTTACGAAGATTGCTGGGCGGCTGCTTCTCAAAGTGCGCCCGACTCAAGCTCATACTGCAAACGTACAAGACACCGGCGTTACAATGCGTTAATGAAGTGGGTGATGTGCATTAACTTAACGCTTGAAACAGTTTGTAATCACTTATCAGGATTTGCGTAAAATCTGTGACATTTCCTACATCAGTATACATCTATACTATTTCGATGTTCGATGATAGTCGAGGCTGTTGAGCACAAGTAAGTCTTAATAATGTTATTATTTGCATTGTGCTTCAAATTACTTGCAATAAATGATTACAAAACTTCATATACGATAAAAGAAAAACCAGAAAAAAAGACAAAAAATAAGACAAAAAAAGCGAAATGAAAGTTTGAACCCTTAATTGCGAACTTACAAAGTAATGAAAAAGTTCACTATAAACACAAAAATTAGTCAACTTGTCGCCATTAGTCTACAATAAACTATGTCATGACCATGAGATACAAGATGTTTACGCAAAGATATGTTTATTTTAACGCGATCATCTTTGTAATTAATTAAACTGACTTGACGGGCTGATCGGCGACGCTGGACTGCATCCAGTTGCGGAAGCTGATGGGGTGAATCTGATGATGGGAATGCGGATGATGACTGAGCAAAGGTTCGTCCTTGAGGTGCTTGGAAGACGCCGTGCGAGCGTGTAGCGGTTCGTGCAGAGCGAACATTATGACCGCAGTTGAGCAATGGAGACTGACGGCGGATACTGCAGCTGACCGTTGTTATTGGCGACGGACGACGTCGTCCAAAACAATCAGGCGCGCGCGTCGAAAACCCCGCTATAATTCACCAGCGATCAAGATGAAGCACAATAGTCAACGTCGAGTTTGATCACTTCGACCTCGCTGCAAATCACGGTTGTCGTCGTTGACTTCGGTTCTGTAGCGACCGAAAAGTTGAGGCGTTAGTTCGGTTTCCCCGACTGTCGATCGTTGACGCTATTCAGAAACTCATCTCTTACCGCGCTATATCCAGCGCGTATCAGTCGTGTTTTGATCGATTAATTATAGACGCGAACGCTGCTGAGGCCAGAGAAATAAATCCTACTCCCAAGGCGACCGAACGACCACCACGAACGACAGATAACACCGGCAGATCGCTCTGAACTCACTGTGCAAGGGCTGGCGTCGACAAACTGTTGACTGTCAAAAAGTCCTGCCTCCTGAGCATACGATACGTCGTGCGCACTTTCACCGATCCGCCGCGGATTCGGTTCCGCGAAAAGGAAGCACGAAGAAAGAAAGTGTCCCAGATGATCTGATCGGACGGTTGGATTTCGCCGTCCGTGCTGCAGCGGATCAGGCGCCGGGCAAGCCTTGCGTCTGTGCATGCACAGCAGCCAATCGCGGCGCGCCTCGGCGACTTTTTAAGCCCCTCTGCACCGCCTCTAGTGGCGTCTGGGGTCCAATAGGCAGCGCAATCCATGCACCGAGCTGAGCTGCTGCAGTCGTTGCACAGTCACTAATCTCAGCAGTAGGCCTAATTAGCGCACACTCGCTGTTTCTGGCGTGTCAGTATTCTGCTGTGAATGATTCCGCAATGGTTATAGATTTATTGCCAATTTCTAACCTTAATACGAGCGTATTATACCGTACATGAATGTACACAGCTTGAGAGGGAAGAAAGTGGAGAGAACATTATGTAAATATTGGTCTAACTTTTATACTGTCATGTCTTCGTTTCCGCAATGCTTAATCTAATTGTCCAACCCTGACCTTGATAAGACGCTGAGTGCACATTAAACATCCCTGGCGGATTGTGCACGCCGCGTATATAGACGCTGTGATTGTCTTTGTGAAACGAGAATAGATATCCCGCGACCTGTTTACTATTAATAATCGTTCTTGGTGTCCTGTAGTAATGGATCAAAGTTGTAAAGTCCAAGGATGCACGTAACCGTAGTTTGATACGACGCCGTGGGAGTATCTTCTCTGATGCAGAGACCAGCAGTTTCAAAGCGGGCGGTCCGATCGTAACGGCCACAAAGCCCCAAGGAACCGGCACGTAATGAAACGCGGCCTGTGTGATATATACGCGACTCAAAAGACACGTACAACGGTATCTCTCCTCGCATTTGAAAATCTTTCATTTTTTTCATTTGTTCCTCGGGTCAAAGCTAATCTATTTTACTCCGCCGAACAATGAGCTAAATCTATAGGTTTACCATTTTTGAAGTTAGTGTTTTCAACGGTGCATGTCTTGCGTTGTAGACTATAGCTTACGTTCACAAAAAGTTCCGATTCTAGTCGTCTTGGCAACAGAAGCTTTACGTTCTTTTAGATCAGTATAAATAACCATCCTTGATTCATGCACGCAACATTCAAACATTAATTTCAGCGATCGCCGAAAGTATATTTATTTGGGCTATAAAATTGGCTTTTATATTTTAATTTTACTGCATTTCTATAGCCGGTTATCATTCAACTATTTTTAATCCTTAACATAAATATGTGTGTATATGCTCTGCATTTTGACAGTGCTTAATAAACGAATAAACCCGTTGTATTGTATTGTATTGAGATGTGAGTACGCGATGCATGAACAACGTTTTGTCTTTTAGTTTGTTGTGCCGAAATGTTGGAATAATGTGCATAGACGAATCAGGTCTTTTGTCTCGCGTGAAGATTTGCAACATCGGACATGATGATGATTGTGCAATTGCGACCCGCTGCTGGCTTATTTCGCACGTAGCCGACGTTTCGCGTACGGACGGTAGAGGATAGATGTCAGCACCTACTCGGTGTATTATAGTGCTTGCTCCTAATCCGATATATTAGACGCGTTGTCGGCGCCTCTTGCTTGTTGTGCAATACACCCACAACGATTATTCCACTCAGAGCGGCTTGACAACCCGCAGAGCATCGCAATCTCTTCGCGTTCTTTCGAGTTGTCGTTCTGTTTGTCTTGCGGGTGGGCGCGACGGGTGATTAAGACGACACGCGTTATGCTCGTCGCGCGACCGTCTCTCTCAAGTGGCTATTATACTGGATGTACAGTAATCGACTATACAATAGCAGATTACTTCGATCCTATGCGATGAATATAATGATTGCATGCAGCAGAGATGGTGACATTTTGATGATGATGACGATGATGATTGACGACGAGTCTACAACTAAAAGTCAACGAATAGGGGCCTACAGCAGTTTTTAGTAGATTCGTCGTCAATGGATGAAGTTACCGTTCGTTGGCTTTTAGTTACAAACAGTAACGGACGTGCTAATAATATGCTGTGGACACGGAAAACAGAACTATCTATCAAAGACTGTGGTAAACAGTTCTGTTTTTAGTTCACGACGGAATGAGAATAGTTGGCAGGTTGGCAACTATCTAGTGGACGGTCCTGCGACGGCAAAGCTGCGAGAACTGTAGCAGATTGTGCGAGTTGCTGGAACGTCAAGATCGCGCATGTGCAGCCGAGCGCAGGTACCGACGGTTGGGGTTCTCGGCGACCAGTTGACACATAGGCCTAGTGGAAAAATAGTTGCACCTGCATGGGTGCCATTTTTATGCACACGATTGAAAATCGGCATGCACATTTCAATTCCATGCAGCCGTTGTCGGATCGGCAGCCGATGCAAAACGTATTGTGGCAGATATGATGAATTCTTTAACATAACAGCTGTTACATTAGGCCTAGATGATTTTTTCTACCATAAGTTTGCAGACGCTAAAGATTGTTCAATACAACACAGTACAACATTCGTTTAATACGAATATAGGCAGACCGCTACAAAGGTTACATAAACTAGTCCCCATGTAGGAAACAAATAACTGTGACGAATTTTACAATACATATCATATCAGGTCTACAGTCATTGCGCCGGTATTGCAGATGTCGTTAGACAACGCCTTATATATTTACGGCTGTTCGAACTGTGGAGTGATCGTTTAGAAGACGGGACTCGGAACAATGAGATCAGAAAACAGCGTTGATGAGACCAAAGTAAAGAGCACTCATCGCAACATCGCTTACAGAATTGCCTATAAACTCAGTCGAGTGCTTCGCGTCGTTCAGTTATTTCCAGCTCCGTTGTAAACACGTCGTCAGCAGTCGCAGCCTCGCGAGCAACAAACAATAAGAAATCAGTCGGTCGGTGGTTCGGTCGGTGCTTGCGCATGCGCGCTGTTCTGTTGTCCCCGCGGGGGTTGTGCCACACACACACAACGCGCCGCAGTCCGCAGCTAATTAGTAATTTGTCGCTAGACGGAGCGCGTCGCGTGCAAACGAGCGATCGCTTTGATGAGACGCGCTAAGAGCACTGGACGGGCGCCCACCTCGGCTCTACTGTACGTCAGAGATGTGCGGATCGTGAAATTTTTGAGTCCGCCTCAGTCCGCAGATTTTGACCAAGCATCCGCACTGAATACGCCTAGGCCTATAGCAGATTACAGTTTACCGGTTACAGTGCTACCGTGCTATGCACATCTCAACAACACACATCACTTTTTTCCCGTTTTTTTCAACTTTAATTAATTAGGAAAAATACACTGGTCACGGAACAGGATCCGCGTCAGTCCGCGCATCCGCAAAAAAATCCTGCGGATCTGCGTCCGTAGACTGATGCGTCCGCAGTCCGCACATCTCTGCTGTACGTGGGACGTCGTCGGTCGGTCTAGAGCGACACCATTGCAGCATCCAGCTAGCGCGCTTTTTTCGACGCCATCGACGAAGGCGTTCAACTGGAAGAAACTGCATCAAAGCGCTGGTTGGTCGGTCGGCGTCACGTGACGCTGCTCTCGTTCTTTGTCTTGTGACGTCATCAATAACTTTTAGTCGACCGACCGATCGCGTCGTCGCCCCAAATGAGTTCGTCGCTCTAAATTAATTAGGTCCGCCGCAAGTGACAACTGCAGCGTTTGTAGTTAGCAGCAGCAATGGAAACTTGTAGCAACTGGCGGAGCTGCTATCTGTCATTTTTCTCCAACGAAGAACGACGTCGGCGTCAAACACCAATTTTTCTCAACTCAACCTCTATTGAAGTTTTTGAACGTCTTTGATCGGCAAATTTTGCGCGCGTGCAATGTGTGAAAAATTAGCACAATGCTTGTACTCGAATGTGCGCCCTTGAAAGGATTTTTTTTTGTTAAATACTATTGGCGTATAGGCCTTTGAGTTTGCAATGTCTATAGGAAATACGCAAGAGCAAAAATAACAGAAAATATTCATAACCGTGTTAGCCGGCAACAAACGGTTTCCAGCATTCAGCAGGGGTGCTTCAAACATGCGAAGGCCCTGGTTTGGTGTAGAAGTCAACAGAGTTGTGAAGGCCCCTTGTATTAATACCAAAAATAAAAGACGACCACAAAATAATTTAGTCATAAATTTGGTCATCCCTTGGCAGTTTTTCAAAAAGGGATCTCACTGAATGTATACATCAGGGACAGGCTGAATACATTGTAAAGTCGTTTGTTAAGCTACCTTGCGAGTCCAGGCACTAAAATGTCTAAGAAATTTAACAGAGAAAATAGCAGAAACAGTGCTTATGTTATAGGTTAGATATATGCATTAAAACGTAGCCTATTTTTGTTGAATTTAAACACATAAAAAGAACAAAAATGGCAATGAAAACTTTATATGAAATGTGAGAAAGTCCCCCTTTTTGGACGCTCGCGTTGCCAATTTCTTAGGCCGGTCATATTTATCAGAAACTTAGAACGTGTCTAAGTAAGCCTACGGGTTGACCTAATCTCGAGAATTGTCACTGTTAAGTCGACGACCATTCAACATTAAATGCGTCTTTCTGGCCAATAGCTAGTCTATCGTTTGCACAACTTGTTGATGAAGCTTACTCAGTATCGCAGGACAACATCGGGTTTATTTTTCGCCGGTTACAATAAAGATATATTTTGTTCATGAGTGTTGTGAATCGATGGCACGCGAATGTCGTCATGAAGAGTTTTAGCAGACGACCGACCGACCGTTCGTTTATTGGAGTCGGTTAATAAATCAGTTGACGTCTGATCGCGTTTGACTGTTACCGCTCAAGGGCTTGCCGACACAAACGTTGGGTCCCAGCGCGGACTGGGATGATCATGATCATGACGATAACACCGAGCGATCGTGTCAGTGTCCATGAACAGCGCGCACTTCCAAGCCATTAGGCACACGCGACGTCGTGCACGCCGGTGTCGCTCTGTAGCGTGGGTGTCCTCCGTGTAGTCGAGTCGCGTGCACGACACGCCCCGACCACAATCACGCCGAAAGGTCGCCTAAAGGCCGGTGGTCCAGTCCACCCGCACGAATCAAAGCCGGTCGCATGCAGCTAATCTGGCGGAAGTTATGAAGTTTTCAAGTGAACGACGACACCGCAGCGCCGGCCGTTCCTTCCAATTCGCAGGAGGATCGTACGTCCCATTCGTCGTCGCTGAGAAATTGCTTTGAACCGCGTCATACGTCTGCTGTCATTCAGGTAGTCAGTCACCTGTGCCTCAGCTCGACCACTTCATCGTCTATACACAGTGGCTTGTATCCCACCCCCAAATCTGAAGTCGAAATCGGGCGCAGTTCCCCTCCCCACTTTGGCACAAGTCCCCCGACTTTCAGGCTCAAGATTCTCACCCCCTCCTTCAAGTTCCTCGTTAAGGGTGTTCAGTGCTTAATGAAAAACAGAGAAAGTTTTGATCAACACACTTAACAAAACTCCCCCCCCATATTTTTTAAGACGCGCAAAGCCTTCTGCTATCGCGCGCAAAAACAAACGAACACGGGAAAAAGCCTTTGCCATGCAGGTCTAACGAAAAATGTTCATATTTTCAAATACACCGCTGCATTTTTTTGTGAATAGGCCCTTAGCCGGGTTTTATTCCTAATCTACTCACGACTGCTCTGAGCGATAAGTAACTGCATGCAGTTAACTTAAAGTTAACCTGAGCCCTACCAATCAAGCAATGACAACGCATTTACTATTTTACTTATGATGGACTACAGTTTAAACAAAACTCGTGGTAGTCTGTCATTCACTGTAAAAGTCTGCGACAGAAACCAATCACAAGTGCGGGAAAGTCACGTGTCACTGCATAAAGGCACGACCATACAGAGCAGATTTAGCCTTTTAACACTTATAGGGTGTTTACACGATCCAGCAAACGTCCAGCTTTAGCATGTGTATTTTGAATACATTTGCTGGAAGTTTGCTGGATCGTGTAAACACCCCATTAGGCACATATTTTTAAATGTACCAGTTGCAACAGTTAAGTCAGAAATGACAGTTTAAGGAAGAATATTCCACAGGCGAAGCATAAAACAAAAAGCAGCCTCAATGAAACTAAGAACTGTTGCACTTTCAGTAAAGTTTTCACTGCAAGATCGCCACAATACGAGTAACAAAACACAACACCGTGTATGACAATCAATTCTTTAACTCTGTTTTCTGCATACATCATTACTGAAAATCAGTATCTAAGCAAACTTGTGCACAGTTTTCCTATACACAGAAATTGTTTTAAAAAATTCAATCAGACACAAAGCAGTCTACACATAGTCTCTTCAAATGATACAACGACCTCCACCAGGCCTAACACACGTAGTGTTAAACAAGAAAAAACGCAGTTACAGGTAAAGCAATATGATGAAACACAAAAACAAACTATCACAATCTAAAAAAACCTCACCTATAAACGAAAATATCATGGAAGCAGACTGAAGACCAGCAATACATGCAACATAAAATGATGCATAATTTGATTTCGCATGCAAGAAAGCATTCGAAACACTACGCTTGCACTGGAAACTGCACAATCAGTCTATAACACAGATAGGGGCTACAGAAAAAGCAAAATTGCAACTGATTTCAGCAACAAAAATTCCAAAGTCACACAGCTTTCAAATGCGCACCGTAAAATGTTAAATGCGACCTGCAACTGCCATTCAACTAACCTGACAAAAAGCACAATAAATTCCGTATGCACGCAAGCAGACGACGACCTTGGTGGGCTCCAAAGTGACACTGGCCTACATACTGACAACCTACAAAAGCTACAAAAAAAGCTACTAAAAAAACCTACAAAAGACTGACAACCTACAAAAGCTGTCTTTAGAAATTCTAGAAATCAATAAAAACAACCAAACGTCTGAGATCTGATTACCATGAACATTCAAACAGCAAGATCAACTGAGCATCACTAGCACGTAACTGTAGTATAGTCTCAATAAAATGATATGAGGTGGATGAGTTTATCTTAATTTCGATGCCCCTTCCATGTCTCTCAGTCACAGTGCAGCATTTCTGTCCTTCCCATCAATGACTGCCATTTGTCCGTCTTCACGATTGGAGTGACTGGGAGTGCCTTTTATAACTGTACACCAGGGATTGCAATCTCAATCGCCGCAGCCAGAAAATTTGTAATCTCAGAATCCCATCTAGGATTGCAGACAGGTTGCTATAGGCTACAACAGCCGTACTAAACTTATTTCATGCAGAGGATGCAATAAGCCTGCCGGTAGCTACCATCAGCATAAATACAAACTGTTGTGTTGCGTTCTTTCTCGTTATTTATTGCTAAACTAATTCTTTTTGCTGCGTTTAAAAATACAGCTTATGTCTAATTAAACAAAACTTATTTCTTCGCATTATATGCCTAGGCCATGGCATAGCTGCCATGGTGCCATTGCATAGCATTATTCTAGGAATCTCACAGTTCTATTAACAAACTAGAGAAAGCACTCGGAAAGCGCAGGTACCTCCGCCAAGGCAAAGCTATTCGCCAGGTGGCGTCACCATCTTCGCTTTGCCAGCAGTTCGCTTATGCCCCCTTTAACGCAATGGTAACGAAAATTTTAAAGTGATCCGGAATCCAGGATTCCTGCCGGATCATGCCCAAAATTGAACCACTGGTAGTTTATGCCTTGCCCGACATACCCTCAAAATTTCAGAAAGATCCATCCATAACTTTTCGAGTTATCTTGCTCACACACAGACAGACAAACAGACAAAGTCCGACAAAAACATAACCTCCTTGGCGAAGATAAAAAAATTCCAGGACTTTCCAGGACCGTCAAAATGTTTTTTCAGGATCTTCTCAGAGCCCGCCAACATTTTAGGATAAAGATAACAATACAAAAAATTAGTAAGTAAGTACTATGCTACCGCGGTACATTGTTTACTTTAAACCCCCAGTAAATTCATCAACTATTCAGGATTTTCATTTTCCAAGACTTATTTAAGTTGTAATTTCCAGAACTTTCAGGGACCAACTGTATATTCCAAGACGTTCCGTCACCTGAAAAATCAAAAAAATCCAGGACTTTCCAGAATATGTGGGAACTCAGCTACGACAGAGATGATAGTAACACTGTCACATCAAGGACACTGCAGGCCAGGGCACTGTTATAATGTTATATGCTTATGATTTCAAGTAAGCCTGTCTTAACTGAGACAACAGGAGCTGAGACAGATCTTCATAATCAATGACTAAGACGCAATTATACGGGCAAAGAAATAACTAAAATACAACATACAGTATGCTGACAACGTGTGATAATCAGAGTGACTTCAGGAACTGAATAATGGCCCGTGACAGTCGAAATAAAACTAACAATGCATGGCAAATGCATGCACAAAATATTCCACTAGATGGCTAAAATTGTTGGCTTATCGTTTAACCGGCAAAAAGGTATTATTTGACAAAATTGTAATCTAACTCTAAATACGTTCTGCGGAACGAGTTATCTGTCGTATTGCCACGCTATATAGCCTAGCAGCTGTATTTCAGCATTTGATGCTCTTGTGAGCCTGCAGCCAATTTTGTCTTTGAATAAAAACGGTTGGTTGCCATGACAACAGAAGTCTTCAAGGGAGAAATTTACATGATGCTACTGCATAGCCCAAGCCCTAAAATAGGGGGTTGGTGAAAACAGCGTGCAATTATCTTTTGTGGGAGCCGAGTTATAGGCAATTTTGTCCCAAAATATGTTGCCATGGCAACGGGGTTTGGCAGTGGAAAAATTTTAATGACACCGTCGGATAGCCTGGGCCCGAAAATAGGGGGGGTAGGTGCAAACAGCGTGCAACTATCTTTTATGGGGACCAAGTTATACCTCTTTGAAATCTCCATTGGCTGTAACGCAAAATTTTGCAACTTTTGAACAGTTGCTATGGCAACAGGAGTCAAAAGGGAATAAATTTAAATAACACTGTTAGATTGCCTGATCCTGAAAATAGGGGGTAGGTAAACACAGCACGCAATTATCTTTTACGGAGACCGAGTTATACCACTTTGAAGTCTCCATAGGCTGTAATGCAAATTTTTAAAAAATTGGGGTAAAACAGGGGAAGGAGTCCCCACCATGGTCAGCCACCTTGTCGTGGTGGTGGGGCTTTGCACCAATGACCCGAAAGATTACTAAAATCTGGAGGGTAGGAGCGAACTAAAAGCTGACCAAACACTGAGAGCAGATTTGCTACACATTACCAGTGCTTTTGTGCTGGTTTCGGCTTCACAGCCGACTATGGCTTTACAGCCGTCTATTTACGGCTTCACAGCTGTCTACGGCTTTATAGCTGTTACCTGTAACCTTGTAGTTACATTCGGGGATGTGCGTTGATATGGCCTCAGCGCTGGGCAGGTGTAAGATCTTGCCCAACCTGGAGATAAGGTAAGGTAAGGTAGGGGAAGGAGTTATCAGATTTTTTATCCCAAACAAACTTGATCTTATTTTTCGAGCCCCAAATCACTGTGCAAAATTTCATCAAAATCAAATCAAAATTGCGGCTGCAGGAGTGACAAATTAATTCAAAAACACATACTACGAGCATTCATCCGTGGGTGACTGGAAACTATGTAAGCTTCCATTAATCAAAATGATGTGTAAAAACAAATATTCGCCACGCACTGCACCATACTGCCAAAATCTCTGATACACTGTCACAAATGCACAATTAACACAGCATATTGACCACAAAATGGCACAAATCATACACAAAATGTGTGCCAAATACTATCGTTCAGGTCATATTTCTATAACAAAATGCAAAGAAATCATCTCACAAACAGAAATTAATACAAGACAACCAGCTGAGATGACAACATGTTGATCTCAGCATACAAATGACTACCCACCCCTATCATAGTTATTACACTGGGACATGTCGACTTAATATGACTTTCAGCTGCCGAACAAAGACATCTTGTCTTCATACAATGATAAACATGAAGTCACACGCCTGCCAATACACAGCGGCATAATACTAATTACAACTATGCAGAATAAACAAAACAAGTATCAAACGTGGTTTTACAAAGACGTTTAAAATACATCAGACGGAACAGTCATAACTGCCAGCCTCACTGGACAGTGATGTACCAGAATGAAGAGATGGCTACACGAGTGTTAATCAATGAAAAGTTAGTACTTCATGAAAATTAATCACTGCGGATATAGTGATATCTCGAACCTCTAGTTCATAATTCTAGCAAAACCCCATCCGACGGGCAGGTCCACTCTGTTACTGGGCAACTCACCCCTCCACCCCTCAGGCTGCCCATGGGGGGGAAGGTGGAGAACAAGGTAAGGGGCACATACCTAAGACCCAAGGACTCAAATGCCACGATTGGGGAGGGGGGTCCATGATCGTGCAACACAGAAAGTGACAGAGGGTCTGACAGACAGACTATACGTGCATTATAGTACGATATAGCTTGCTGTGGTGAATTCACTGCACAAATAAAAAAAATGGTGTTGATGAAAGTGGCAACACATCACATGTTAAAGGTTAAAGGTAGTGATATAGCTCTTAATGGGAAGCCCACCTCAGAGCTACGGAGCAGCACCTGCCATATGGGATCACACAGTGTTACCTGCTGCCCAACACAAATGAACGCACCCCGCCTTAACCCCAGCCAGATAGGTTGGTACTCAATCTACCTATCCCAGAAGAATGGAAGGCTGAGTTGACCTAGGTGGCTTACGTTACATACTGAGATGGTTTACCTGCCCGAAGGCAGTCACCCATCAAAGTACTAACCTGACCCAGCGTAGAGTAACTTTGTTGATCAGACGAAATGCATTACTCCAAGACACCAAAAATCACATTTCACTAAAAACCTTCAATAAAAAAATTACTCAGCAAGCTACATTCGAAGTAGGTGCAATTTGGCAGAAGTACTGAGAATGCCATAAATTCACGAGAACTTACTGAAGTTGTTTGCAAAGCTCATTGATACAGTTCAGTTAAACAATGATGAAAGTATTCCAGTCTTTACATTCAAGCACATAATATGCAACAGCAGACATCGAGAGAGATAAACAAGCTACCTCACAAGTCATAAGCAAGTTGCTAATTCCTGGATGTTCGACAACAGAGAAGATGGCAGCCTTTTCACAGTTTTCCGAATGAGACGATATGCCAACGTCAAGGTTTGATCGTATCATATCCAATGTTATGACGTCTTGCTGTCAACAGCACACAGCATTTGCATTTTAACAATAGCCGCAACCTTCAGTAATTGTTTACCATAATATTCAATAGAAATTAAACATCAACCTTAAACCAACAAAACTACATACTACACTGTGTCTCAAAAAAAAACCGACCCCTGCTACCTTTTGCAATAACTCCAACAGTCCTGGTTCAATAGCAATAGATTTTGACAAAAATAATCGTTAGAGAATCAGCACTTAATAGCATGTGTTACTTTGTGAGAAATTTTAAGAACAGAGTACCAGCTGAGGTTTTCCTGTGGCACCAACAGTAGAGGCAAC
>Ga0209367_1006824_pt1 | contig 15757 bp, 11 predicted proteins | sample WorMetLIZISLAND2_FD_187412 | JGI IMG/M metagenome (GOLD analysis project Ga0209367, IMG submission 187412) | Marine gutless worms symbiont microbial communities from Max Planck institute for Marine Microbiology, Germany - Olavius geniculatus... ... | reverse complement strand
TCCTCGCCAATTATTGAAGTCCTTGAGACTTCCTTTTTTTGGCAGCTTGATAATCACACCTTCTGATCTTCTGGGACCTCAAAGTCCTGCCATATCATGTTGAATAGTTTATGATAGTAATCAAAGAATTAGATTTTGGATGTATCTGAACAGTTCCTGGACTATCTTTCTAGATCCTAGACCATCCGAAGCAGAGTTTTTTAGCTTATTGTCTTTCTTCTATTGTTTTTTTTTGGTTTTCAGTTTGTTTTCATTATTCTGCTTCTGAAACTACATTGGCTACACAAGACCTTCTCTCCGCACAACTTGTTTCATTCTTGGTGTGATGTTGATATTAACTCAGTCCGATCCTTACAACCCAGATCTGTATCGAACTGTCATTGATTTGAAAAACCAACCAACCAACCGAACTCTGGTCTGTTGTAATGTATTTCGTTTATCACAATTCCCATGATGCATCAGTCAGTGCAGGTGTTCCAGTTCCATTTCAGATGCATGATGGGAATTGTGATATGGCCATATCTGTTATGGCGATCGCTATATTACAATCTCCATCATGCATTTGAAATGGAACTGTAACTCCTGCACTGACCGATGGATCATGGGAATTGTGAACATTTTGTTGTAACCGTTTATGCACGAGACAGCTTCAGGGGGATTCTAAGTATCTGCCTGGTGAGCGATGAATATTCCAAAGTGTGTATTAAATATGGAAAATGAAGTGCATTGTCTGTTTCTTGCTGGTAAGCGAAATGAGCCGGAACACAGTCAAAGTTGCAATCAGCCACCTGTCTAAGAATTAACTTGCATTGACACAGCAACCCAAATTGAAATTTTGTTGGCCACTGCTGGAACATTGGTTTCAAGAACCTAGGTTTTCAGGTTTTGAAACGTGAAGTGAATTTTGGGGTTTATAGTATTGTTGAGTTCATCACAAAACGTGCTGTATTTTTTAGCGTCCGGTAATTAGATCGTTGCACCCAGCTACAATCTACAGAAAATGATGTGACAGGAAAAATGCTGCACATGACAGACTTCTGGGTTGTAATTTTGTGTCCAGTCTACTTTGTACACAACCCCAGAACCTATAAAAAATTTTCCGAAACGACTAGGTTTTTCCAGCCCTGTTGTTATAACCAAAGATGCTACCACAGAGCCTAAAAGCCACTGTACCAACTGCTAATGCAGCGTAATGCCACAAAAAGAACAGCACAGTGTTGCATAAAACTGTTTTATTATCGACTGGCGATCACAGCATTGCAATAAACATACGACAATAGTTGCACCACAGCATCACGGACTTGTACGAAATCCTGTAACTTAGCATCAGCGGCGGTTTACACAGCCAAGCAAAACGGCTGCAGAAATGTTGGGACGAACAAGCTAGATGACTATGTTGCACATGGATAGCTGATGTTTATATGGTCGAGAACCCAAAAACGCAAACTGCCACAAAGGCTCATCTTGTCAGGCCCATCGAGAGCCCGGGAAAATTCTCACGGGGCCCCTGAGGAGAAAATTTTGATTTTTCTTTTAAAATGGCACATTTTTATGTACTTTAATGAGGTGACTTAAGTAAGATTTTGCACATTCTGAACGTCATTAGTAGCATCATACTACTGGAATAGTCCAACAATGCAAAAAAATATCAGATAAACGAAAAACTGACATCTTGCGACTCTTGCAATTCCAGACTCAGTAAGTTTAATTTTTGTGACAAACTTTCCATTACGTTGTATTTCTGTACAACGTCAAAGTTGTAGGCCTTGAGACCAAATTGGTCCAGTGATATTGTTGACAACGATGTTGTGCTGGTTTCGACAGTTGTCAAAAACAAGAAATTTGAGCTAATGCTCACGAGATGCGGGAAAGCCTATAGTAGTTTTGGTTCAGTACTTTAGCTGAAAATTGGGGTGTTCACGCTAAGTTAATATACAAATACCAAATTCTCTATCTGGACCCCATAACGATAGTAGCGTGGCGCCACCTTGTGAATGATATAGACTTGTGTTGCAGCCCAAAATCGCTCCAAAAATCCATAAAACCCCCTATTTTGGCGTTCAAGGTCATTCAAAGTCATTGAATTCGGCGCCAATCGAGAGCCAGTGTACGACTTCCTATTAGTGATTAATAGTAACCTAGGCCCTATCTTGCACCGTTACTGAGATATAGCGACTTATTGGCCAAAAATCGCAAAAATTTGCCCACCTACCTCTCACTTAGTGCCCCGTTCGAAGTGACCCCATTCGAATTTATGGAAAAGCTTTACGGTTCCTGAAAATTGAGTCTTCCAGGCAGCCGACGGTGGAGATTTAGTAATGAAAGCTTGCACCGTTTTTGACTGATCCACCCGTGACAGACGGACGGACGGACAGACAGAATTGCGATGGCTAAGACGCGCTGAAAGCAGTAGCTGCTTTCGCGGGTAATAATGGTGTCCCTTAAATTACATAGAAAACAGGGCCAAGCACTGAGCCCTGTGTGATGCCACTAAGAACATCAGACTAACGTGACATAAGTGAGTGGGCTCCAATTGTTAGCATCATGGGTTTCGGTATGTCATTAGCTAATGTTCAACATTTTTTTCAGTTGGTCGGTAATAAATTGATAATGAAAGGAATAAGTTCTCGGTGTTATGGCCGAGGACTTTGTCTCAAGGCCAAGGACAAAGCCAAGGACTTGAGTCAGAAGACAAGGACACAGCTCTTTGTCCTCGAGGCGCCTCGAGGACGACGACAAGTCTTCGAGGACACATCACTGTTTGGCAGCGGTAAATAGATCAGCAAAAAATATGCAACAATTAACTCTTGTGTAATAACTGTAGCACACAAAACTGTTTTAATATAACCGTATACTGGTGATCTATCGGAGATCAATAAATGATGACATTTTGGCTAACAGAGGACAAAAATCAATGGATTTGCACTAACCCAGAAATGCAAAGCTCAAACACAGACAATATCTATATATACTTGACATACAACACATGCTAATATGTATCACATGTATGAAAAGTGTCAACAGGTTTTGTGGTGTGTGGGGTTCTACAGTTGCACAGAAAAGCACAGAATGCAGCAGGCCTATTACCATTAATGAATGGCACGAGTGTACAATGGTTATTATAATGCTTATTAATTATTTGGACCACGTCAAATCCTCTATGACAATGACGACGACTATGAATTACTAGGGTGTAGTCTTACTACTGTTAGAAAACGCATTTGTGCAAGATGATCACAATGGTGTGCCTTTGTCACGAAGTAGCATAATTTGCTACTGGCGAGGAAACTGGGTAAAAACTGCAAAGCCGAAAAGCACACTATGCTATCGCTCCGGCAGACCGGGATTCAGCGTTGGTATCATATACAGAGAACCATCTGGCCTAGAACAAATCAGCTGCTAATGATTACATTACGCAAAACATTCCCGATATCAAAGCTCATGCCTGCATTGCACAACTCGGCCAACTATTGCACTACAAAATGCGGACGAAGTGCTGAGATGTATACATCTGACTATTAACTGCAAATTCTTCAAATATGCAGAAATGTGGAGCAGACAAAATGCACAATTGTGCACTTGCATGAAAATCAGACTCACACATATATACATAGTATTACATACGGACACAGTATAAAGTCACCGGGTGCAGTACCTGAACTGATCGATCACCATATTTTGACAGCGAATCAACTGGAAACACAAAAGCTGAAAGCCACACAATCTGAACTAAAACGCATCCAGAAAGCTAACATCGCTGCCCAGTAATGTCTTTTAACATGATAAGTGGCACTAACTGATTGAACCCTATTGTAAAGAGTTTACTGACTTGGAAGTTTAATCCGCATGACAGAAACAGAAAAAAAACATTCCATCTAGAAGCCATACAACAACTAATTACTAACAGCCAATGAAGAATGCAATGAAAGCTAGCTTCTTAAAACCAAAAAAAAACAGAACTCAAAAGATATCCTGTAACAAGTTCTGACACAAAATGAATTGAGCTTCAGCAGTCTGCTATATCTGCACAGCGTCTCGGGGGAAAAAGTCAAAATTGTTTTTGTCATAACTTTGTCAAATTTTCACAAAACTTGATATTTTTGGCATGAAGATGTCCAAGACGATGAAATTGTGCAAGGTGCAGTCATTTTCCACCTCACCTAATTTATGTCAATGCACTACCGTGTGAAAACATAAACGTTCCAAATTGTTGAATAATGATGAGTTACTGTCCAAGTAAACGCTGTAAGGACTTAATTAAGCACAAAATAAATCTCAGTGTAAATTATTTAGCAGAATTATAAGTTTTATAACAACTCGCTTGCAAATCATCAGAATTTATGTCCAAAGTGGACCCCTCATACAAGGACAATGGCTTAGATGCAACGACACTGGCTGATAGTGGAATAAACAAATGACTGATCAAACGGCATTCACTTATCGATTAGGTGTGTTTTACGCTCATCAGTCAGCTATTTTGTTGTCTGCTGTTTACACCATAAAATATTTAATACCACAAAATTATTAAACCACGTCGCACCCTCTGTCGAACTGATGATGCAAAGGTAAGCAATGCGATAAAAATAACCACTGCATAATGTAACAATTTGGAGCATCTGTGTTTCACACAGTAGTGCATTGACATAACTTAGGTGAGGTGATAAATTAATGCACCTTACATAATTGTATCGTCTTGGCCATCTTTGTGCCAAAAATTATCAAATTTGGTGAAAATTTGACGAAGTTAAGACAAAAACAATTCTGACAGTTTTTAAACACAGTGTACATACGCAATGCAGTGCTGCTCAGTAAAAATATATGACAGAAAATGACTGGGGATAAATTGGAACAAATGCCTAAGTAACGGGCGCAATTATGAGGATGCATTGTGGTGAACGCATGTCAACATCACTCTGCTATGACTTGTCATTATGGGGTCACAAAGTTTTAACTCGCACCTGTACAAAAAATACATGCACAAAATGAACGAAATTAACGCTCAGTCAGGGACAAACAATCACAAATGCTTACACTGTCTTTCTTTAGTCAGTTTATGCTGTAGCAATAATGCCCACATAATAACACATTTATTAGAAAAGTCGACTTGTCCACATGAAAATAATTTACACACATGACATATCGTCTGTGATGTACATTAGCATGATAAATGCTGCCAAAAATGCTACAAATTAGTCAAGATAATCTACAACCAAGCATGATGCTTCCTTCCGGAGACAAGTTATCTCTAGGAACATTAACTTAGAGCATTGAAAAAAGTCTTTTACTGCACAAAGAAAAACAGAATGCATATTCAACACGATTTCAGTATCAAATTTAGACATAACCGATCGACAGCAACAATTTAGCGGCAATAACTCACTCACCATCCAAAACAATGATTTTATGCAAAACGAAATTCAGCAACAACAAATGAAAAAACAGGCAAATGCATGATATCAGCTTGCATAAGACAGTTTTGCAGCAGTAGAAAATGTACTATAAAACTCGAAAAATACAATACATCTTGATCAGCAGATCGTAACATGCATTAACACATGACAAGAAGGGCTATCCTGAACACAACTATCTATACACTATTGCAATGAATGGTAAATACTAGAGCTGTCAAAGCGTTAATTTTTTTAACGCATTAATTAACGTATTATTAATGCCCCCAGGCCCGTCAAGAGGGAGAGTAGGGGGAAGTTACCCGGACCCTGCGACGTTTGGGGGGTGCTGCCTGTAGAATATAGAAAGTTAAAAAGCAAATAGAAACACATTTTTCAACAATAACTGACGTCACCGCTAGCATAGCAATCTATTAGCCTGTCATCTAAATAATATTTATTTACAGTAGTGATGGAATAACAACTACAGTTTAGTTATTTCAATTCATTCGACTGCCAAATAACCGCAGTTTAATGAAATATTGGAACTTCTGCTTCACAGAATTTAGTAAATTAAATAAATTTATGCATGTGCATTAATTTTTTTAACGCACGCGCATTAATTTATTAACGCAGTAATGCGTTAATTTGACAGCTCTAGTAAATACAAAAGAACTCATGGGCTGTCACTATGCAGCAACAGATTACGACGAATGGCTCTGTTAAAATAGGCAACTAGCCGTAAAGTATCCGACATCAGCAATTCACATTATACACCGTGTAACAAAATTAGCGACCCCCTGCTTCAAACACACCTGATTCAGTTTTTAGTTCATGGATTTCAATGAAATATCGTACACTGCACTATCTTAACATTACTTACAGTCACACCCATTATGACATATGCACTTTACCGTGTGTGCTCAATGTAACGTCATTATGAAGCTTATGTCAATACACTGTTATTGACAAAGGGATCAAGCAGCAGTGTACCCGCCTTAAACTAAGAGCTTGCATCGAAGCCAAAAGTGGCCATCCTGAGCTCAAACGTTAGATGCTAGTTCAGAATGATTGTCTCAACGACTGCTTCAAATTTTGTAACAATCTGTTAGGTATTAACGATTTTACACTAACTTATCTGTAGGGGGGCCGCTAATTTTGGGACACAGAGTACAGTCTATTTACATGTACACATACAAAAAATCGGCCGAGCGATCACAAGATTTCATAAAAAAATCAGCTTCATTTACGAACGAGACAAACCAAGTAACAGCTGCTGATATTAAATGCAGTTCGAAGGCAAGCCACAACAACAAGCGCATTATTGTATTCTGTAACAATCTTCAACATACCGAGGGTGACATAACAGATGTTAAACTACTGCGCAGAACTAGGCTAGAAATTATATGGTCTACCCTATTCACGAAACCCAAAATTGTGTTGGAGTAAATGCCGAGACAAATGCGTGCGGGTAAGTTACAATGACTTGCATTTGCATTGCACTGACACACAAAATACGCCGAGTTACTAGCTATACAAACTAAATGTGGGGCAACATCTGCAGAATTACAGATGCAAACAACATGTAGATGAGAACATGGAGGCAATACTAAATGAAAAACAAATATACATTGGTGCTCCAACTGGAAAAACGAGGGACAAGCAAAACTTTTAAAAAACTAACAAACACTGCACCAATGATTAATTCCTGAGTTATCAAGTAACCGGTAGCAGAACTGCAAAAGGCCTAGCTACTGTTGCTTGTAAGGTTAATCTGTGAATGCATAAATCTGGGTACCGTATCTAAACTTCCACCAGGTATCAAAAATTTACTAGCATCACAGTTTGCAGACACACTATCGACCATCAGGCCGTACAGCTTGCAACAGCCTTTCACATACCAATCATGTAAACTTAAGCACATTACATTTCTTAGCACTGCAAATTCCCCTTTGGCCCATAATTCCCTAATGCTTCAGTAGCACTGTCACTGTATACTAGCAACATAATAAAGAGAGCTAATAGTACTCATAGTAGAATAATGCAATCCAATGCACCTCAGAAATGCATCATCCGAACCATTGCACTAATGCCACTGTGCCGTCAGTGTTGCCAATTTCTCAGACCAGGGCCGTAGCTACATTGAGGCACGAGGAGGCAGTTCTCAGATCGCTTGCAAAATTTTATCACAAAACAAAAGTTTCGGCTAAGTGAATTTTGTAAGGTTTTTCAGCTTCTAGGGGGGAGCTATGCTACCAGACTGCTTACCGAAGTATTAATTTTTAGCTAACAATAGACCCCTCAGCCGGCTAGCCGTAAATTTCACGGCTGGCTTAGCATTTTCACGGCTAAAGTCCAGGGTTAGCCGCGATTTTCATGGCGATGGCGGCTTAGCAAAAAAATTTGGTGGTTGGCGGCCAGATAAGTCTAGTTAGCAAGCAAATAGGCTACACACAGTTAAACAAGCATAGTAGTTGTCATCTGCCTATGTAAATCTTTTAGACCTAGTATAAATTTGGAAGTGCAATGTTATGCTTGCGTTTCGCATTGTACTGTTACCTACATATTGCAAACAATTACGATCGCATGTAGCCAGTTACAGATAAACACGGAAGCCTTCAGTGTTTGACTGCCAAGCACGTGTATCTCCAAACAAGAGTTTCAGCTAGGTAAATTTTGAAAGTTTTTCAGCTTTCTTTGCCCCCAGACTCCCACCAGGACTCCACCCATGGACCCCGCTGGGGGACTCTATCTCCCAGACCCCCTGCGCTGCCTGCTCATTTTTCACATCCTGGCTACAGCCCTGCAGACAAAATTACCCCCATTCCCGATACCCCAGACAATTCCATAACAGCTACCAAATTCCCGCAGCGACATTTTCAGTCCACATTTTCCAGACAACAGGTCAGTCACCCTGAATTGGGTGAACTCAATCAGGCTGCAATTGAATAGTGATATAACACGGTACTATCAGAGGAGTGGGCCATCACTGGCAGCAACCACCTTGTGTTCGGTGCAAGAACAGATGCCGGCCAGCACCTGCTGCAGCTGATCATCATCCGACGCAGTCTCCCACCAGTCTGACCGCATCCGGTGCAAATTAAGTTGCCTCAGCTGAGGCGCCCCGTGGCGCAGAACGTCGTACACACATGGGGTATCCCTCAGTCCACTCACCCACACCCCACTGTCCAACGTCTGTGTCAACGGACTGCGGGCCATGTGGTACGTCGCGAGGCTCGGCAAACACATCTCACTGATGAAGATGCCACGACACGACGACACGTCGAGATACTCCAGCGTCGAAGACTGCAGCAGCGACATACAAGCACGACGAAAAATTGACAGCAACTAAGCTACATAGACGCAACAAACTACAATCTTTATATACACAGCTTACTACATTTTTTCAAGTGGAGTTTATTTTAAAACACTTCATACTAGAAGGATACTCAAAGAATGCAAACTTTACAGCAGCGATGCTAAGTCAGTTTTTCTGTCACGTTTGCCAATTGGCAGCATTAAATTCAGCTTTACCAAGAATCTTTCAGTCTACACTGTGTCTCCCAAAAACGTCCCACTTTGTGGTTGTCCATAACTTTGCTAAATATTAACCAAGTTTCAATTTTTTTACTGATGCATTCTGTGGACAATTAACAATGAAGCGATTATTGAATATCCCGCTACACGTCAATTGCGTCGCTACACTACATCATGAAATATATATGCAAGAAAAACCAACAATACTAGACAGCAAGCATGTTGGAAAACAAAATACACTTTGGACTAGTGACTGCAATCCCGGGATTAGATTTTCAATCCCAGGAATCCGGGACTGAGAAATTTGTAATCCCCGGATCCCGTTTCGGGATTAGGCTTACAGATTGGTCGTTATTTTCGTATCCCCAACTGACTTATTTTATGCACAGGGCCCCTACGAAAGGTATATCCGAACTGTAGAGAGTAACAGTGACGGCCAAAATACAAATTTCCGGCAACAGCACGAAGTAGTACTCTAGCGCTCATAAAATATTCTAGTCACCAGACGACTAAAATTCTTATTTTTGTCATTTAATATGCGAAAAAGTACAATTATAGCTAATTTTTGTAATCCCGAAATCCCGGGATTGAGACGCTGCTAATCCCGGGATTCAGGATTGGCGAAAACAGCCGGGATCCCGGAATTGCAATCTCTACTCGGACCAAAAAATGCAGCGAATGGTCTGTATAATGCTACACTTTGTTAGATCTGTTTCTTTGGATATATGGCATGTTAAACGATATGTTTGTTTCTGGCCTTTGTGGTTTAGCAAGCATACCATTTCATCCACAATGGTCACGTTCTCTTCAGTACAAAAATTTCAAAAATCGGTTAATATTTGGCGAAAATATGGAAAATGACAAAGTGGGACATTTTTTGGGACACAGAGTAGATCCAGATGCATTCTGGATCACTGCCAAAATCAAAACTTTCAGCTAAAACCACCTCTGCCTTTTTGCAAAATCTTGGTAAGAAACTAACAAACCATACCAATAAATAAATGTCAGGTATCACTGACAATTTCGTGATATAAATCACCTACCGTAATTCAACAGAAGTGCTGTTGACAAAAGGCAGCTAAGTTAACAAATCTTTAGAAAGCAACAGTCTATGAATTGGAAACCAAATTACACTAAAACAAAAATATAAAATCGTCAAATCAATTCCAACCTTTAGCTTGAAGTACGAGAATCCGCCGGAACTTTCGGTCCAGAGCTCGATCGTCAAACGGCGCAAGCGTGGCAACGAGGCAAACGTGTCCATAAAGAGCTCCGCATTCACTGGAGCGTAGCGAAAATACTTTGAGAGTCTGACGTCCCGCAGGTTCACGAGTCGAGTCAGCAACATGAGCGAGCGCTCGGACCAATCGAACGGCAGTGAAAGTACGGCGAGGTTTGGCACGGTCGCTGTGAACAGGTCAAAGAATCGGACGAAGTGCCGCTGCCTGTGATGTCGTTTGAACATGAGATCACGCATGTCGCTCGTCGACCACGTCGCGCTCACCGGCTGCCAGGCGTACGGACGTTTTGACGGCGTCTCGGTCCAAACCAGCTCCGCCACCCTCATCTCATGACACCGAGACACCTGTATAGTACAGATGTGTGACTGACGCAATTACTAGCATGAAACTAGAGCAACAGCAGGCTATAAAATGAAAAATTTGCACAAAATAATTCTAGGGAAACAAAACTAAAGTACTAACCTGCTCACACGCAAAGTTTTAACTACCACTTAGCAACAGTGCAACAGTAATCTACAGTAATTTAGACAATTTCAAAAGTTTATTCTGTCAAAAAATTATATAAATTGGTGGGTTACTGTGGGTAAAGAAAAGAGCATGGATATATATCTGACTTGGAAGGCACCCTGATTTCAGCCACAAGTAAAGATGAAAAACTAACGCTATCCTATCTGGTAAGGTAAATCTTTCTGGCAATCAAGTTGAAAAAAACTTGAGCAGTAAGTAACAATTTATCATAAATTTTTGTATTAAACCTGACATCAACCTTACTGCCAAGAAACAATCATAATCAATCCTATGATTAGTGACGTTGATAACCTTACAGTTCTGCAACATTGTTAGTTCATTGCAGAAAAACATGCAGATTCTAGAAATCCCTACTACAAGGATTAAACCGAAACTATGCCGTACCTGCTGGGAAAAAGAGCTTGCAAAACCAAATTTGTAAAGCAGCATGTGCTCAAATAGACGAATAACAAACAGACTGTGACAGAATAAATAAACAAACAACAGCAATATTCGAGAAATTAAAGACAACCATGCTCAGGCACAAACACAAACATACCCGTATGAGTTCTGACAGAAGAGAGCGGTAGCCATCAGCCGGATCATCGATGTCCAGTGAAAACTTGAGCGTTCTCATGACTGGACGAATCTCAATCAGGTATTCAAGAAAGTGCTTCAAACGATGCCGATAGCCGGCGTAGCACAAGTATGTGCACTGGTGCCTCGGCTGGGAGGAACTGCAGCATGCTGGGAATGACGACAGATCAATTACCGACCACAGAGAGGGACGTCGGATTATCTCATGCCACTCCATGCATACCTGCACAATAGATTCCGGTCCGCTATTCCAAAGATCCGCTACCGGTACTCCTACTAACCCAAACCTAACCTTAAGGCTGACCCTAACCATATAACCCTAATCCTAACCCTAACCCTAATCCTAACTTCAACCTTAACCCAAACGTTAGCACTGTGGTGCGTATCTGCACAATGGACTTTCGGAATTTAGCGGATCTTCAAAATAGTGGAGCTTCAGAATAGCAGGCTGGTACCGCACAATACACCTGCGTATGAATCATCAAAGTCGACTGACAAGTTTGTAGTAATAACACTAAATGCACCAATACTATATCTACATGCAGCAAAAATTATGAATCGCAAAGTCACTGCTCTTAAACTTCTCAATTATTATATCCGCAAATGGGGCAAAAAAATAAGTAACCTGCAAAATAAGGTCAAACATTCAGGCTTGTATAGCAGTACTAGATAGTGATAGTACTAGATAGATTTTTAAAAACAGAGAGCAGTAATAATAAGAATGACAACTGCAAATGACAAGCACAGTGTCTTGTAAACTTCTAACCATTCTTCAATCTTCATGCAGTAAGATGCAAATTTTGGACACCATTCTCAGAAATGATAATTCAGCAGCTTTAGAAAGATTTCAAGAAACCGGAGTAGTCTTATGCAATACTGTATCTATGGGGGAATCAATCAGTGATGTCACAATAGCATTTAGCACTTTGACGAACTACCCTACATATTATATAACCTTTTCTAATAATTGTACCATATCACGAGTTACATGAAAAAAATGAATGGACAGTTAGTATAATGTTGGCAGTAATCAGCCAAAAAACTGCAATAACACCCTGAAATATTAAAACACAATTAAGAGCTACTGAAGTCGGAAGCACTAAGCAGACCTGAGCTGCAATGCCACGTTCACTGATCGTCAGGAAGCTAAAAATGTGTTCCCGACAGTCGTCCGGCAGACAGTTGAAGTCCAGCACTCCATCCGTCTCATACAAACCAAACTTTGGCACACCATTACGATCACCACCAGCCGCTCCGACAACTCCACGGTATCGATCGATGCAGTTTGAAGAAAACGTCCGAGAAAACTGGGAACTGGGTCGTGATGCCGCCCAACGCTCTCTGCTGCCGCAGTAGTCGGACGACTTGCGCCCGACATACACCTGTTTGCTTGCATTGCTGCTTAGTCTTACATACTCAGCATCTCCTGACAGCGATACCGAACGTGTCCGACGAAAACGCGCCGAACCTGGTGAGCCAGCAGCCATCCTGAAATCAGCAACATCGATTCACTTATCCATCAACAGTTAAACCTGAAACTGTAGCATACTAACTTATGCTGTCGTAATTTTTTCTTCATGGACAGCTAACTGCTAATTTCCAATTTCAACACAATGCCTATGCCCGAAATGCAGCAAAAAGAAAAGAGCACTGCACTTTACACAGAGATAAGAGATAAAACATGGCTTAAACTGGTTCACTAAAGTGAACACAGTCGTAAATAGTTGCAAAACCGCATAAAAAGGCCGCTGAAACACGACCGAACTTGGTGACCCTCAAACAGCAAGGCGTTGAAGCGCAGCGATGGCCGCTGGCTTTGCACTGTAAACAGCTGACGAGTACAAAGTGGCGTGACCACGATGAGTAAAATGTCTAACTTTAGAAACAAAATCTGCATTGATACAAAAAAAGAAAGAAACATACGGAAAGAGCATACAATTATCAACAAAAATGACAGTTATTGGCCCATGTCCCAACACCGAAACTACTTTTAACTACAATTCACGACCCTCTTTACAACTGCGAACCCACACAAAAAGTCCAGCACAGGGCGGCTTAAAAAGCAAGGCCCAGAGGGATGCAAAGACACAAGCGATACGCGTTTTTTTCTTTTTTTTGTAATTTTAATTTTGCACGTTTCAGTACATATTGGCACTGAAATTTAAATAAATATTTTACATTTTATGCAATATTTTCTTCAAATCTTCGTACTTGTTGTCATTCAGCCAGGAATTCCCAGGCACGTTGTGAGGGTCGAGTAAATGGGTCACGTAAACACTGTCATTAATTAGAGCACGATGGAAAACTGGAAATACGGACACTGAAAGGATAGGTTGAAGCGATTAGGTTCTTTTGCAGATTATTATCTGTATGGTGTATCATTGCAGTTGAAGTTGCATGACGTAAAATGCATCATATACCAACATTTCATGTCATTTTGCTTAGCTGCACCGTTTGGTCTCGTCTCGTCCTAAATGATGCCGAAGCCATGAGTTTATGTGCAAGAGAACCGTCTCGAACAGATTCTGAACGAAGTCCAGGAGATGGGGGTTTCAGAATGGCAATTGACGACGACTCACAGTTGCAGTATTATATTCCTGGAAGAGTGTATCGGATCAGCATAACTGGCATTTCTGTGAAGCACACGTTTTCTGGTGCTTACCTTGTAGCCGTTGCATATAATTCATCACACAGCAATGTCACTGTTGGCAAGTTTCATCTTGTTGATGGCGGTCAATTAGCCTTTCATATACAATGCTCAGATGTTGTCACAACTGCTGACAACTTGCCGAAAACAGCAGTATATGTCATGTGGATATCGCCTGCATTTCGAACCGGATGTGTTCAATTTAGGTAAAAATAACGACAACATTAACATGCTTTATTTGTTATAATAATTGTAGAAAATTGACTACAGTGCAATTAGTACAATGGCAAGCATGCGGTCTTGAGACGTTTTCCTGCAGACTTGATGTTGGTCTGCAGTGGCATATTTAGGGGGAGGGCCACGGTGCGATGCCCCCTTTGGCCCAACCATGAAAATTTTTTACAGGCGACTTTATATGAAAAGGTGCATTTTTTGCCGTTTTCCAGCAAGAATTGCAAAATTCGACAATGTTTGATGGTCTTTTTTCATACTGATGCAATATGCGATTAAAATCACTGTGTGAGATTGCATCTGACATGACGCTGTGATTTTCTGCGATTCCAAATTTCAGAAAAAAAATGGGCAAATTTGCGACTTCCATTGAACGTTCAAAAGCAAAAAGTGTTTCAGCTTCAGGGGCCAAGCCCCCTGACTCCCCGACCAGGGGTTCTGCCCCTGGACCCCGCTGGGGGCTCCACTCCCAGACCCCCATTATAGGCTCGTGCTCTGCGCGCTTGCCATGCCCCCCTTTGCCAAATCCTAAATACGCCACTGTTGGTCTGTCTTGCTGTATGCTTGCAGTGATGGTGTCCTTGGGGACTGTCTTCAATCTTGAAGACAGCTGGCATAGGCATAGCCAGAGGGTGCATGACAGTTCAAGAGAGGCATGATGAGGATGATGATGATGATGATGTTGAAGCTGCCTACTTACCAGTTTCAAAGTACGAAAGAGTGGCATAGCCATGGGAGAGGGGGCGGTGGGAGCGATTACCCCACCTCCAAACTTTTGTTGTGATTGCAATTTTCTGCAGTAAAACTAACATTTTCAGGGTACTTTTATGACCAAAAAGCGTTTGTGGCTGTGGCTCTGCCCAGAGATGTTAACGAGACCAAGATATGGCGAGAATGAGAACGAGAACAATTGAATGAGGACGAGAACGAGAACGAGACCAAAAATAAATTTTGAGAACAAGAACTAGACCAACAACCATGAGAACGAGAACAAGAACAGTAAAGAATAAAATTTAACATAAAATATTTGACATAACCATCAGCATAAAGTGATTTTATAAGCCAATGTGATTATCAACTGATGTGGCATGAATCAGATGCACAGAGACCACAATTATGCAGTATCTCTCTCATCTGCAGCACCGAGATTAGGCCTACCAGAACCAATCTGAGAGTGAGTCTAACAGTGTCTTGCCGGTATAGTCTGCTCTCTGCAGATTTGCATTTTATGCACAGTCACTCATGGACATAAGTTCAGTCAATATATTGGTTTGGTTGGATTGGGTTAAACGTTTGTACATGACTGCAGCGAAAACACGTGCTGTCATAAACCAGCATGCGGTCTCTGCAACAACCTACTCTATTGCACAGTCTTTGATCTGTATATGCAGTAAGTTCAGATAATAGGCCTACACCTCTGACACAGCTGGTAGTCCGCACTCGTGACCCCACCTGCATGAGCAGCTTCTGTAATTACGATTCAGTGAGTTTTATTGTAGGTCTAACAGCCACTGTTCAGTTTACGATTAGTGCTGTCACTTTGACACTTGTGTCCAGAATTATTAAGTTACCATTGCGAGCAATAATAAGTATTTTGCACAGTCGAATTT
>Ga0209367_1006823_pt1 | contig 15758 bp, 13 predicted proteins | sample WorMetLIZISLAND2_FD_187412 | JGI IMG/M metagenome (GOLD analysis project Ga0209367, IMG submission 187412) | Marine gutless worms symbiont microbial communities from Max Planck institute for Marine Microbiology, Germany - Olavius geniculatus... ... | reverse complement strand
GTCTGTCAACTGAGCTATTGTTTATAGTACGCGTGTCACAGAGCTGCGTCGCTGATTGCAGCGTACCTATACGCTGTACACTGCCAGAAAATAATTCCACGTATAGCGTGCAGCCGGGTGCCAGGAAATTCCACGGTAAAGGGGCTAGACTATTTTCTATATGCATAAAGCGATGGTCGGCCGCGTCCTGAATATGCTGACTGACACAGGGTGCGCCAAAAATGATCCGATTTGTTTTGTCAGAAGTTTATTCAGAACTTAATCAAATCTTAACCAAATTTGCTAATTTTTGGCATACGGATAGCCGAGACAATAGAATTATGTCAGGTGTACTCGTTGTCCACCTCACCTAATTTATGTCAATGCACTACCGTGTAAAACGCTGTAAATTTACTAATGCCCTTCTGCGGACTGTAGGCCTAACAGTAATAAATGTACAAAACATCAGTTTATAAATACACTTGTTAACGGCGACACGCAGTGACTGACACATCGAAAACAGCAAATATCATTAAAAGGTGATATCACTCACCATCACATCCCCTTACTGTCAATTTGCTGTTGAATAATATCACATTGCTATGATTTTTGCTGTTTTCGATGTGTCAGTCATTGCATGTCGCCGTTAGCAAGTGTATGCCTAAACTGCGATGTTTTGTACATTTATATTTGCCGTTTTATTACAAAAACGATGTTTTCCTGTTGTTCGTCAATTATGATCCATCCGTCTTCGTCGGCCATGAAGACACAGAACCTTATATATTTCGTGGTAGCGATCTTGACCTTTTGGGGTCACGTGACGTCATCAAAAATGTGACCATTGGACTCGGCATGGGCACTTTTCTGTAGGTGGTCAATGATGACCATGTCTCTATCTTGCAGGGTTACGGAGATACAGGGCCTTAAATATTTTAAGGTCACGACTTTGACCTTTTGGCTACGTGACCAGCGGACTCGGCGTAGGCACTTTTCTATCAGTGGTCAATATGATGACCATGCGTCTATCTTGCACGGTTACGAAGATACGGAACCTCGAAGATTTTGGCGTCACGACCTTGACCTTTTTGAGGTCACGTGACGTTATCGGTCACGTGACCATTGGACTCGGCATAACCATATGTGTCTAACTTGCACCGTTACGAAGATATAAAGCCTCAGAGTTGCATTTGCCCAAGTTAAAGGCCAAAAGTTCACTGCGCATGCTTCGTGTCACGTGACCAGATAGGGGGTCCAAAATGACCACATATTTGGAATTCACTTGGCCATATTGCCTATTCACTATGCAACTTTTATGGGGCTATGGCGGCGATTAGGCCTAAGGGCTGCTTATATAAAAATTTTATACAGGAGCGCGTTATTGGCCGAAAATTTCAGTCCGTTTTTTGACCAGATTTTTGACTTTGGGGGGATTTTTCAGGGATTAGGTATTAACTTTGAACTTTCTACCTCTACACGGTGTTTTATAAAAGGACCCCTTTTTGTTTTTTTATAATTTACTTAAATGATGAGCAATTTGCGTGAAATTTTTACCAGTTGTAGCTGAATAAGAATTTGGGGATCTCTATCTGCTGACGCAAAATAGTTTCAAATTCTTCATCCACTTTTGATCGCGTTGTTAATGTTTACATAAATCGAATTTCCGCTCTGCTCAGCTGACATTGAAGAAATTATTTATTTATTATTGTGTGCATTTTCGTTAGCATTCACACGTGTTTTGTAGTGAATTTTACTCAACAAAAGAACACGACCTTACTTCGATGTCAACCAAAATAAGTAATGGTACGTTTGGAAGACATCTTTTAAAGATCCGCAGTATCACTACAAGGAATGCATAAATTGTGTCGAGCCAAGTCCCGCGAAGAGAAAATCGTCGGCTACTTGGTCGGAGGGGGGTTCTTCTCAAACATACCAGACGATGATGTTGCTTTCTACCGCCTAGCTGGGTCTTGTTCATCAGCTTCGTGGCCAACAAAACCACGTCTTGGGACCACCAGTCCAGTTGTTGCTGAGGACAAACAGCTGAAGTCGTGTGACCGGCAGCTGGGTGCTAGACCAGAGACTGTTGATCAGCACGTTGAACATTCAGTTACTCAAGAAGCAGACAGTAGTGATGTACTGAAAAAGGTTTTCATACCCAAACCCTCTCTTCCCTTTCCTCTGTATCAGGAGACATTCCATAGATGGAAGAGCAGCATGAACATGCAGTGGCGCTTTCGCCGACTTCGCAGGCTTCGAGCTAGCATTGTGTTACAGCCACTAGACGAATTCCCATCATTTCTGGCTGATTTCCGGGTTCAACTACGAGATTATGGTCACCTTGGTTTTTGTGAACTATTGCATGAGTTTATGAAGGTGTTTTTCTCTGGTGCCAACATTCGTCTAAGTTCCGCCGCTGGCACTTCTGGTTGGGACGTTACAAGTCGTGTTCATGAATCAACTGGCAGACAACAGGTAGCTGTTTATTGCTTCTTTTCACTTTCAACATTATCATTTAAGTCTGAACTTTTTGAAACCCGTAATTACTTTGTTGCATTTATTTTATCATTTGTGCAGTGTCAGAATAGACCAGTAGCCATTTTAGCTATGCTTTCAACTTTTGCTTTTAACCCCCAGAAACTATTGCCAAGGGTGTAAAAAAGAAAAGTGATAGTAATAATATTCTGGTGCTTAGCTGTATCGGAAGGTTCAGCCAGTTTTTTGTATTTGTGGCTGTGTGTGTGACTGACAGTTGTTGGTGAGTGAATTGAATCAGCAATTATCAAAGTTCTGTCTTTCATCCGGTGCATTTGGAGTCGTTGGTATATCGTGGATTGATCTGTTTCCGAGTGACAAAGAAAATTTTCTGTTGGGTGAGACAGATGCTGAACGTCACAGTGCAGTTGTTAGTTTTGGACGCTATGACGCAGTTCGGTTGGGTCAACATACAGACATCAGTGCAGTTGATGCAGACCTGATATGGAAGATGATCAAAGTCTGTCCCCGTCTTTACTACATGCATTAATTAAAACTGTTTTTTCTGTCACAGTTGAAGCTATTGTTTACGCCAGTGCTTTTCTACCTTTTTGCTACAATGCTACCCAGACACAAGCGTGAAGGTCACTCACGGAACGGAACCCCATGCAATGATTCGTGAAGTGGAAGTTTCAGGGTGTCTGGGGACCGATGCCCCCATCAGTGAAGTCAAGAGGCAGAGAACCTGTGGGATCTGAAAGCAAAGCCCACAAAAGCTGGTGATAAAGCAGCAGGCAAAATATTTGTTCAGTTTGACCGCATTAGATGATATTATTTCACAATTTTATTTCACCGGCAGAGAGCAGTAAAACGTTGTATTTAACCAAAAAACCCTATGAGGTGGCCCCAAAAATTATCATCGGATCTTTTACGTTTTTTACGCCCATGGTCAGCTCATGGGGTCTGGACCTCCCAGCAAGTTACGCTGATGCGCAGAGCTTTTCATATTTTTCAAACAGAATGTTTCCAAAAAAGAACTTTTTTCAATAAATGGACACATGATTTCTTGACAGTGACGGCTAGAGGTGCTAATTTCAACCAAGTAGTCGGTGCTTATTACTTCTATGGCTTGGTCTGACGTAATTTTGCATGCTAGGTTAATTTTATTTTTTACTGACCATGCAGTTGCAGAACCTTTGGCAGATGCTCGCGAACCCTTGGGTTCCATGGAACCCCGGTTGAAAATCACTGGTTTACACATTCTCACTTGAATAGATGTATTGAGTAGTTGAAATAAAATGTATGCCGTAGAGCTGGTAATGGCTAGCTTCTTAAACAGTTATTTTAAATTGTAAACAATAATGATAACTCTTGGATAGTACTGTATAAGGTTTTCTTAGTGATATGACTTTAATTCAAAAATTTAACTATTAAAATTGTATAATCTTCAATCACCAGCAAAGTTCTTAATGTCAAATTCTACTGTCATATCAGTTCACTCATATCTTTGTTAACTCTGCTTAATAAAGGACAGAAAGATTGACATATGGCATCCTTCATCCTGAAATTCACCCACAGCATATGACATAAGTACCAGTAACCAATAACTATTAACCATGTTATTTAGAAGTCGGAATAATCGACCAAGAACTTAATTTCATTGCAGAATATTATTTAGGTAATGAAGTAATTTTTATTTTTGTTATTTTTTCGGTTATTTTTGTGTCCTTTTGTACGATTTTCATGCTAAATAAAATAAGTAAATAAGGGAATACGTTGTGAAGTTGTGAGTTGATTTTCATCAGGTTTTGTCGCATGAGACGTGTCATCTGTTTTACATGTCGCACTGCGTCTTCTTCGACTGTTTGATGAACAAAAGTTATTCCATCACTGAAGCAATGTCTCAGCCTCTCTACCTGTGTCCAGTCTGCATGCGTAAGCTACAGAAGGTTCTACGCTTTCCGTCGGTTGTTGAATACACGAAAAACTTGTTGACATTTCTTCGTCAACTGGCAGAGGCAGGCTTCGCTAACCAACAGCTTGCCAACACTGTCCTGTGGTTTGAACACTGTGTCACTGTTATTGACACCAGGCCTATTACCGACTGAAAGTAATTATTGATAGATTAGTCAGGAGATTCTGCAGTTTTACAGCCTTATTTCACCGGTGCTGCTTTCGTAATGTATTATGAAAATTCAAAAGAGCAGACTGAGGAGCTCCACCCAGTGGATTTTATTGTATGTTTGGATTTTTCGGGTTAAACCCAGGTTTTTAACTTCGCAGGTTTTCGGGTTTCATAGGGTTTTCTGTTTATAAGGATGAGCACTGCTAATGTGTCAAATAAACATCCCAAAAAATTGCAAATTCTTAGGTTTACAAGTTTTTAAAACCAAACTTAACTTTAATAAAACACTTAATTAGTTTGTTAATGAAATGAGGAACTAAAATTGGATTAAATTGCAAGCCAAAAGCAGACTTGTTAATGACAGCCCAGAAATTCTTCATTCAAGTGCTAAAAATTCAGCTAGCATTGCATCGTATTTGTTTTGTTTGGTGTTCACTGTGATATGCGATGAAACATGCTTCATGAATTTATTTTTATCACACTGTATTTCATATTAGAACAGTTAATTCTATTTTACAGAAACGATTACTGCATAAGACTTGTTTAGTGCCTGTATTTTATTAGCACGATGCTCACTGCAAAAGTGTGGTGTGTTTTGTCAACTTTTAATGATAAAAAATTGTAGGAATTTCCAGGACCATCAAAACGTTTTGCAAGACTCTCTTGGAGCCCACCAGTCTTTAAATATAAAGACAAAAAATATTTAAAGACAAAAAGCAGTTACCTACTGCACATACAAAGTGCAATCCGGTGCAAAGTAAGTCAGTGCTATGCTAGGGCTGCATGTTGCTTAACCCCAGGAAAGTTGTCATCCAGGATTTTCATTTTCCAGGACCTTAAGCTTCAATTTCCAAGGTTCTGATGCCTACTGGAAATTCCTGGATTTTTTCTTGATCTTGCAGGCCCTGGAAAATCCAGGGAGACTGGAGTTTGATGTTTGACCTGAACTAGCAGCTGCTAGTTTACTGTGTCCCACCCAGTACATGCAATCAGCAGAATCTGTAGCAATTATTCAGGTCACAATCATAGGTCAAAATATTGTCCCAGTCTCCCTGGACTACTTTTATTAATTGGCAATTTCTGAATACACAAAACTGACTAGCACACGACTGAACAATGACATTAGGCAAGATTGTATCTTTACTGTCATCAGTTTGGAATATGCTTCAATGCACATAACAGACGTGAGACTCCCGGGATAAATGAAAACTAATACATTTAATCTTAACAGCAATATCATTGTTTCCGACATAACAGACATCACTGCAAAGTACAGAACAGTGAACTGTGGGAATAGCCAACAAATCTTCAAGTTGGTACAATTACTTTAAGAATTTTAATGAAATGATTTATACACAAATTCAATAAGCAGGTTTATAAACAAAACAATGACCACACAAAAAATCAACAGACAATGTACATAAAACACATCCCACTAAAGTACAAAATGGCACAATTATGTGACAACATGTAACACTAACACTACACGGTGTTGTATTATCCTCCGTTTGTAAGTAATAATAACTGAAACAGTAAATCGTACTGGGGTAGATGCTATCTCAATATACATCCTAAGATACGTCTAGATCATAAGACACAAGTTCAGTTGTTGCAGCTTATTTACAAACAACAACACACTTTTCAACTTATTCAATTCTCTCTTATTTATAGGCCTAGGGGATTTAATGACCTAAACAAGGGGGATGCACAAACTGCCTATCACACCCCTCATCAAGACTTCTAAAATGATCTTAAGTTTTCGTCTTAAAATATGTCTTTGAAAAGATGCATGTGAACAACCTATTGTTGAAGGGTTCACTAAAAGTATGAAAAATTTGATTACGATAAAATGAATTGGGTACAAATCAGTGCCCAAATGTCTGCTCAAGTAACTTGTTTGTATTATTAAGGTATTGCCCACACATCTATTACACTGTTTTGCACACTTGCAACCAGTAACACGCAATATATTTTAACAACAATCAACAAAATTTTGCAACAACGTTATGTCACCAACAGCACAAAAGCTAGAGAATATATACAAAATAGTAATACAGCTTGCAATCAAAGCATGTGTTCAGTTTTAAAACAGCATGCCATCTTCCGACAAGTTTCACACTAAACTGTTTTTGTGTTTTTCACCCACAAAGTCTTAAATACACGGTGTTTCATAAAAAGGTGCCCTTTTCCTTTCTTTCATAATTCAGTCAAATGATGACCAATTTGCACAAAATTTTTACCAGATGTAGCTGAAGAAATACTAATTCAAAATATTTGGAAAAAATATGACTGCTAATTAAATATTCTATGCTAGTTGTGACGTAATGCTGACATCATAGTGTGCTGCGAGTACAAACTGGCTTGTCGCAAACTGTGCTGACAGACTTGCTGAATAGTTGCCCTGTGTTGATGGCAAGCTTTATCTGGTTCATTGATGACACAAGCTGTTAAAGTTTTACCATTGTAGCCACAAAAACGCCCAAAACGATCACTTTCACACGCTTGTGGGAATAGCTTAACTCTTGGACCTTCCAGCAAGGCAGTGCACTAGCACGCACCGCTTGCGAGATGGTTGAGTTTTTGGATTGCGAGACGCCTGATTTTATGCCCCCATGTTGCTTAGTGCTGATACAACGAACATTTTCCATCAGCGAACAAGATAAAGTTCGCCATCGAAGCAGGGTAGCAAATGACAGAACCAGTTGAGACAATCCAGTTTGTACTCACGACATATTATGACAGCAGCATTACATCAGGCGTCGCACTGGCCATGTGTCACGGCCTCAAGTGGTCTATCCACCTACAGGCTCAACGGCCGCGAGTGGGAGATGAGCACCCCGCCTACGCCCCAGCTGCGGCATGGCTCCCTTTACCTTTACCTTTAGCATTACATCACAACTAGCAAAAAATATGTAACTAACAGCCATATTTTGTCCAAATATTTTTGAATTAGTATTTCTTCACTCTTCAGCTACATCTGGTAAAAGGCGCCTTTTATGGAACACCGTGTACATATACAAATCTAATATACACAACAGACAGACAAACATCTTGGAGATCGGGTACTGTTAATTTGTAGCCGAATAATCCCAATCAGCAGATTATTTTAGTAATTAAATCACAACTGAACAAGTAACTGATATGTCAAGATTGTTATATGCCTAACATAATGATGGATCAAAATTGTCTGCCAACGTTTCAAAAAAATATATACAGCACCACAGCAGTTTGTGGAATGCATTTTTATCAACACAGATCCAAGAAGTATAAATATTCACCCAAAAATAGCCACAATAAATTTCTGTACACATTACGATTTTATCAAGCTTTTATCAGGTTCATCCAGATTGGCTGAAGACCTTCTAGAAAGTGGCTTTTGTGACCAAAATTATTTAAATGAAGAAAAAAATCTTTGAATATAACTGGAAATTTCCGTGGAATCAGTGTTATTTAAACTGAAGCTCCACCACAGTGAATTTCTTACTTAAAATCTGCTTTAAAATAACTGAACACTTAATCAATCTAATGCACTTAGTCATTCGCTGACTTATTTCTGACATTTTCACATAAAATGTAGCAAATGTGCTAGACTTAAAATCACACAAAAATATATACACAATGCTGCTGTTAAATAATCTGAAATGTAAAATTTAGCAAAAACCTATCGCATTTTATTAAACATCTTTACCAAGACAGTACCGTAGACCAGAACACTGTTGTCGACGTGAATAAAATTTTAAAAAACCGTACAATCTATAGCAAACAAACAGAAGCGACATGAAAATCTGTGAGCCCAATACATATCAGATCAGTACACATGTTATAACACTTGCAACACCTTGTCAACGTCAAGCCTAATTCAATGCCTTTCCTAAAATAACAAACAACTGATTAAATACTAACATATCTTAGCCATGCGAATAATATAAACCCTGTCCCAAAAAGGATCCCTGACATTATCTAACGTAACTTAAAGAACGATTGTCAGATTATAATAATCTTTTATACAAATATTCTTGAAACAACAGGCCATCAAATGACTGTTCAATTTCCCAGCTCAACCAATGTCTGCTTCTGCACTACCTGTGGAAACGAAACACACAAAAATGAACAGATAATGTCAAACAACGTCCCCAATATTACCAATTGTAACATGAAGGAAAATGAACCGATTTCATTAGTATTTGATACAAATATTTCTGACATAACTGGCCATCAAATGACCATTCAAGCTGCCCCTCACCCAACGTCTGTTTCTGCATAATTAGAAATTAATTTAAATTAGTTTAATCTTTATGAAACACAAAACACAAAAAAACTAACTAAGCCTAAAATCGTAAGAACTGTCGATTATAACTGTGCATATGTAACGATAATGGCAGTTCTAATAATCTTCCCTGTTATCCTCCAGACAGTCATCAATTTCATAATGCCAATATGTCAGTGATCCTTTTTTGGGACAGTATACATTATCTGTTAATAGAACACAGCATGCTGATGAGTATACAGAGACCACAGGGACACACAATACTCTACAGTAGTCAAATACCAGAAAATAATTGTGAGATACAAATGTATAAAACATCAGTTTATGCATCTGTGAACGGCAACATGCAGTGAATGACACATCGAAAATGGAGCAGAAATCATAAAAAGGTGACAATGTGCTGTTGAAAATTGAGAAGGCAAGGCATTGGGCACGATCTTCAGTCTAGTGATGATTCGATATCAGGATTTAAATTTCGATATGATGTTTTACAAATATTGCGATGTTGATATTTTAAAATACCAAGTATGTAAATCTTATACAAGCATAGGAACAAGACTTGAACATTGAGCAAGGCAGTATGCTCTATTCAGATAATAAAATGTGTCTCAACATAAAATATTACGACTGTAGTTAAATTACGACACCTTCAACCTGCCCCATTTGTAATCTTTCTTTCCAGTCACGCAGTGTAGTGAACAATCTGTAGAAAATATTGCGATACTGTCAAAAATATTGCGATATATTGAAAAATTTGATATTTTTTTTCGATGATACGATATATTTCGATATCGAAAATGATATATCAATATTTTCTATATATCGAGTCATCACTACTTCAGTCTGTGCAATTCTTTTTATTACTTACTGTAATTATTGTAGAAACAACAGTAGCATCACATCAAATTACGAGCTGCACACGTAGATTGGTGGCGTTCAATGCTTACTGCCTTATTACCAATGGAAGATGCAACGCAGCAGTGTTTTAAAGTTTGTTCAAAATTACAATGATAAACTTTCTTGCATATTAAGGTCTGCGCCATCAGTTTTTGCACTTTTCAGAAGCAGTTTACAGCACGTTGTCTACCTTTTTTGAAAAAACATGAAAAGTCGACAATTGACACGATAATTGCCAGATCAGCCGCATTAAGCCGGTGATATCCACAATTTGAACTCGTCACCCGTTCACCCGTGCAAAATCAATCATCACCCATCAGCGATGAATGTCTCCCATTTTGGTTCAAATTTCCCATTATTGTCTAAGGGTGCACTAAATTTAGTCAGTTAATCTTCAGGAAAATTGTTACAACTGTTGCCACCAGATGTGACATTTCACGGCTAAAAGGCACCAAATTTGATTTCTGCTGGCAGAGCTCATAATGCTCCCCCAGGCCCTGCAGCTAAATTTAAAGGGTCCTATTTCAAAGGCAAGGCAAAGGAAAGAAAAGCAGAAAAAGAAAAGGAAAAGGGTAGGAAAAGGAAAGGAAGGGAGGCGAGGGAGGGAGAAGGGAAGAGAGAGAAGGGACAAAGAGAGGGAAGGAAGGGGGGGTTATCACCCACACTGCTAATATGATAACTAGGCAACCCTGTAGTTCTTCTGTTAGGACTACAGCCATGCTCAAGGCACGAGTAGAATGATGATTGTCAAACACAATAACTAACAAGATCTGGCAGTAACACTCACAGTCTACTACATAGTTGATTAAGCCCAAATTCCATTACGCCAACTTTCCCGACACATCCCCAGTGATACGTGTCACGGGCATGTCACGAGTTTGACACTGGGAAGTGACAGACATGGACCATGAAATTGGTGAACTTTGGGGTTTCAAGCTATTGAGACATGTCGAGAGGGTTTGAGAAAAGCCCGTGACAAATCTACAACAGGCCCATCTGTATCACTGAAATGTGTGAACGAGCACGACACGACATGACAAATGGACTTTGGCACATCGCAAACTTGTCACGGGCAGAAATGGTGAAGTCGCCGATGGGGAAGTCTGCGAGGTCATCGACAAACTAATGGGGCATCATGCAGAAGTCAGCGTAATGAAATTTGTACTTTACTTTCTACAGTGTCACGACTGCCACTGTAACATGGATAAACTGCAAACTAAGTAACTGCATAAACCCAACAGAAGACTGGCATGACACGGCACAATGCAGATCATAAAACCCTGGGCTTTCACTGAGAAAATGTTCTATAAAAACTAACATTAAACACTGTTTTCACTTAGATGTTCAATGTCCAAATGAGGACAGAAATGACAAACTATAGCAAAACAGAGCTGGTGATGATTGTAAAATATCTAATAGTAAACTTTTAAAAAAACCAACGATTAAATTAGTAGATAAAGGTTGTAATTCCGAGAATTTATGTAGCTTATTAGAACAACGATGTGTTGAGACTAGAGTACAGCAACCCAACGAGCAAGCCTCCAACTTTCAGTAAATTCATCAACCAAATACTGAGCTATTTTTGAAATACTCCCACTAAACCACACTTGGCAATTCATCTACAGAAAATCAAAAAACCTCATTAATGAAAGATCAGCATTCAGAGAACTGGCAACAGCAATTTGCAGGCTAGCACAGGCCTAACAAAGCATCTGAGATCTTCAACTTTTACTCCTATTCCATGGTACTGCTAAGTATGCCAGTGAAAGACTTGGAAATGATTGCTACTTGTGAGAAAAGTCAGTGGTTTATTTTTGGCCAGTCAGTGTCTCATACATAAACAGATAACTGTTGTTTCTGCAGAATGTACATGCGCTGCTGATTACACAACTTAAAATTCTCGTTGGCACTTTCACTGAGTCACTCAATATACTGGTCTGTCTAAACACCGCAGATCACCACAAATTAGTGACATCAGATCAATCATTGTCTCCAGATGGCACTGTAGATCACGGCCGGATCAAGGCTTTCAGAGGCCCTAGGTACAACTATTCTGTGGGAACCCCTTACACATATATTACAAATTACAATATACCACCAATTTTGTAAGCATTCATCAAACAACCAAAATTTAAAAAAAAAATGGTTGTATATTCCGCTGTGTGTAACTCCTGAAATTCAGCTACGGATTTTGACGGAATGCTGGGAGCTCCCCCAGTGGGGTCTGGAGCAGAGCCCCAGCTGAAATTGAATTTGGCGCACTTTAGCCTTAACACATGACATCTGATGGCAACAGTTGTGATTATTTTCCTGAGAATTAACTGACCGCATTTAGTGCAGCTTAGCGCAGAGCCCGTAAAAGCGCAGGGCTCTAGGCCATGGTCTCGTTCCCTAGGCCATGGTCTCGTTGGCCTATGCATTAATCCGGCCTGTCTCAGATGAGCCCAAGTCACAAAAATAGTTTAAGTTAGTGATCTGTGGTGCTATAGACTGATCTATGGTCACTATCATAAGCAATTTCTGGAATCTGAAGTAATCTGCGGTTAAAGGCCTACTACAGTCAAAATTGACCTTTGCGATTTTAATGCATTTTCAGCCAGTAAACTTCTACTAAATACTACATGCATGGTACCAGTGCAAAATGTTTGCAGAACAATTTGTATTTGATTTTTAATGATTGTTAACCCGAACCAGCTACAAATAAGCGCTTATTTGTAGCTGGTTCTCCGTCGCTCGTAAAATATCATACTGACTAATCACAGCCTTCCTCTCACTGAAGCTGGTTCCCGTGTGCCCATGCGGCAAGAGCCAGCGAAGCAGTCAAATGTTTCGTTTTTGGTTTATTTGCTTGCCGTCTACATATATAATGTTTTTGCATCTTATTTTACACTTAATAGTTAAACAATCAACAGATGCGAATGTTTCTACAAGATTAAACATCACGTTTTGCATGTTCGGCAGTCGTCTGCTACAATTTACACACGCAAGCGCAACTTCCAGTTTCGTGTAAAGTGGGACTGATAAATAATGATTTTTGCACATAATCTATTCAAAGTATATAAATGAACTGCGCATCTGAAATCTACATGTGACATTTGTTCAAAGTGTGTCAAAAAAAATTTTCACTGCCTTTAACGCTGAGATCTGCAGCACTCAGGCTGACCACTCTGTACAGCAACCTTAGTACTAAACTCACAGTTGAAAACAAACAGCGACAATAAAAACCAAAAACATGCGTTCGAAAGCAAAACAAACTGACATCACAAAAAGCACAAACTCACACAAACAGATCTGCTCAAAAAATACGTCAATTATTAATATCTGGTGGGCTCAAGACAGTATAAAACTGCTTCGGATATACCAGCATATCATCCACTATATAAATCCACTGCAGCAAATATTATCCAACAGACATCTGGATAACTAACTAGCACTTACGCCACGGTCAAACTAATATAAAAATTATGCACAAAAATTGCACATCCATCCCACAACTTTCCATGCTTTGATGGTAGACCACGGTGAAATGAAATATACTGCACCATTCTAAATAAATTCTGCCGAGCCACGGTCTAAAGTTTATCACCATGACTTAGTGCTATGCCTTACAAAATAACAAATTATTCAACAATTAACGTGAAATCAGACGTGTGTCACTAGCGACAAAGCTTCTGGGTGTACAACAGAGTGGTTTGACTCGCTACCGGTGATGACCGACGACGAACTTTCCTCAGCACCACAACTGCTCTGTGTGACATCAGCCTCATTCAAGTTGTCCGGAAACGTGAAAAACAGAGTGATCTGCAGCAGCAGCACAGAGCTACCAGTTGTCACAGAAATCTCCAAAATAAAAAAAACGACAACTTACTACGACATATACAAGGTGGGTAAAAAAGTAAGCCTTCAACTCTGGTCTGTGTCTTCACCAAACGTTGACTGATTTTCACAACCCTTTCTCCGGCAGGTACCGCAAGAATTTGCATAAATGTATTGTTCAATATCCCACCCACCACTTTTAACTGTGTCATTACTTTACTATATCTCTTAAGGGTAAAAAATCCTGGAAAATATATCCAGAATTCACTGAAGAATCTGTATCGCCATGAAATTTAACTATTTAACCACCTGCAGTAGGACTCACACAATTTTTAGTGACCTAGGAAAAAAAACAAACCAAAAAACTAACCTCCTTCTACGCTTTGACGGAGGTAATTAATAAGCTTAATTAAACAAGTTCTGCCAAGTAAAATGGTCGCAAACCTTAAAGTCAGAACTGTACACTTTGTGCTGGACATCCTTGTTTGCTTTGTCGATTTCGCTCTTTGCTAGAGTCAGCGTGAAGAACGTGGTCGGTGACGATGACGACGAATGCGACACTTTAACGATGGGCTTTGACTTAGTCTGAAGCTCAGTGGGCGTGGCCGACAGTTTGGCAGATACGATATGGTTCGCAGCTGACTTATGCTGAGTGTAGCGAGTCAGTGCCACTGCTGTAAGCCTATCAGACGGTACGCCTTCGGACCGCGCCTGCACCGATGGGCTCACTAAACCACCGCCTGTAACTGCACCCCCACGTGCTGACAACGGCTGCCTGGTAGTAAACGTCGTCCGTTGTGTTGTCGAAGTCTTGCTAGATACCGGCAGGTGTCTGTTTGCCAAATCCCGCTGAATGTAGCGAGATACGCCGGACGTTGGTACTTTTGTCGGCTGTCGAACACTGTGGCTGGTTGTTGATGGTGAATCTTTGTCGACAGTGGTGTGTAAATCGGGAGTTGACGATGCAGACTTCATACCAACTGATGCCTCAATCTGCTGATCAGTCGTCTCCAAGTTCTCCTTTGAGCGCAGTGTCTTGTGCTGCTCAGACACAGTCTTTGCACGGCTCAGCTTTGCACTGTCGCTTCGACCCAGGAACTGACGCTGTCCAACAACTTTTCCACCGCCCGGAATTCCACCGCCACTTGCAGCAGAGGATTCCCCGCCCGGGTTTATTCTGTCCTCCGGCTTAATGCGGCCGTTGGCCAGCGATGAAGCTGGCTTTGGCCCTTGTCTGCTGTGCAGTGACGATCTCGGGCGCTGGGTGGCAGAAGTTGTCTGTGGCGTTTCCCTCGAGGTTTTGCTCGTCAGACTGGTCTTTGCACTGGAAGCAGAGCCACGTCGTTCGGTTAGGGGTCCGGAGATGGGCAGAGGTCCAGTGACATGCATGCTGCGTGGTCTGACTGGCGCGGTATCACGTGGCTGGCTGGCACGACGAACAGACACGCTACCACCACCAGCTCGAGAGCCGCTGCTTGCCGAGCTTGCATTGCTTGATGTGCGCACGACGTCTGACTTTACAACCTTCAGCATCATCATCATCGTTTTTATTGCATGAGTGATAGCAGCTACAATAACTATAAGAAAATGCAATGGAAATGAGTCAAAAGATGGATACAATATTACTATAAAGACATAAGAAATGTACAGCACTAGTGCTGAGCATCAACTATTTACTAGTCGACCATTTAGGGCGCGTTGCACCAACGTCGTTCAACTTTGAACCCGGGTCAAATCTGAATTTGAACCTAGTTCAGCCGTAAATTGCGTAGCACCAAAGCGGTTCAAGCGTTGATCTCCATTCAATTCTGAACTGCCATCTGATCACCGATCAAATTTTGATCTCAGTTCAACTAGCGGTTACGCATGCACACTAGGCAACAAATTTTTTCCGAGATAAATAAATTGTCTGATTCGAATCTTATCCTGTCCAAAAACTTCCTCGTGTCGGATTATAAGACATCCAATGCAATTATTCTGATGATCTGGATATGTTAGATTTCCGCCATATTCGTTTTATGTTCTTTTTGTGCTCGATAAATTAACAAATAGATGAATATATCGCATTTTTCGGTGGCGATGTCTCACTGCTACAGTAAACATACGATCGAACCCTTACCACAGCAACAAAAACTCATTCGTATCGATTTATAAGACGTTAAATTCAATTATACTTGTGATCTGGATATGTTAAATTTGTGC
>Ga0209367_1006822_pt1 | contig 15758 bp, 10 predicted proteins | sample WorMetLIZISLAND2_FD_187412 | JGI IMG/M metagenome (GOLD analysis project Ga0209367, IMG submission 187412) | Marine gutless worms symbiont microbial communities from Max Planck institute for Marine Microbiology, Germany - Olavius geniculatus... ... | reverse complement strand
AGGGGTCAGAGGTCAAGGTCACGGCGGCTAATTGCGTTGTTGGCGAAAAATCCCCATAACTTCGCCGCCTGTTGTCCGATCAACTTGATATTTGGCAAGTGGCGTAAGGATCCCTTGCCGCCTTGCACAGACCTAGAAAGCCCCAAAACAGTACGCACGTACTCAACTGCAAGGACGGCCCCATAGCGGGCGGCTTCTCAACGGCCGCACCCTCTTGTTTATACACACATCCAAACCAGCACCTGAGCGTCCGCACTTGTGACAGTTGCAGTTGTGGCCAGTGAGCAAATGAGTTGGAGATACTTTTTCAGCATTGCAGAAAAACAAACAGTATGTTAAGAAAACGTTGCTTTAACCTTCTTAGAAAGCCTAATAGTGCGCCCTTGTTTGGTGCTTTTTTAACCATAGTCCGTGGTTTGACGGTGATCCAGGTGGAGCTGTTGGAGGCGGCCGGCGACTTGGACTCGGCTGAGGAAGTGCTGCTTAGCTACGCTGGTCGGCATCGTCTGCCTCGGGGGTCTGAGTCGGAGTTTGCTGTCGGTGTCTGGCCGAACGCCCTTCATCTGCTCTATGCGTTCTATGAGAGACATCCTCCCCCCGGCGACGACCAATGCAAGCACATTGGCATTCTTGAGGAACTCTGCACACTGGTACACTGCTCTATGCTATGATACTCTTTGAGTCTTACACAATACAAGCAGTGGCATCATGACAGTGGGGGGGAGACAATTGTCTGCCTCTTTTGAATTTTAGCTTGTACGAAACTTTTTTTTAAAAATACAAAATTTAATGTTGATAATTCTATATTTGGTGGGAATTTAGGGGCAAAATGGAAATGTTTAACACCCATAATCTCCTTTATTGGAAATTTGCAGATGTCCATTGGAAGGTTGCAAGTTGCAACTTTCTCTCCGCCTCCACCCTAACTTTTTAACCCACAACACGGCTGACTACAGAGTGAAACATAAAAAGTGGAATGTATCTGCTTTATGTACAGTGTGTCCAGAAAGAAGTAACCCCCTAGACATCATACAACAGAAATGCCAAATGTGAGCGAATCTGAATAAAATTGTGTACATTTAATCCCCAATAAATTTCCAAAGCGATCACCAAATTTTGTGGGAAAAAAATTATTTCTTATAGGAGTTATTAATTGCTGAATATCAATAACAAAATATCTCCGTTACCAATATGGCGCTACATGAGTAAACCTGGGCTCTGTTGTTGTACATTTGCCTAACTCCATCGAACGTCATCTGATTCTGGCAGAATTCTATGTCGACACTAAACAGTGCATCATCTTTTGGCAATCAAAATGCCAAACTTCAGTTGAATCTGCCAAAGCAAACAATAGTTACAGTGACTTTTGTGATGTCACCCCAAAGCACTTCAGTTTCAGGTCTTTGTGTTTGATGTCATCCACAAAAACATGAAATCAAAATGTCTTTGGGTGATGGGTTGATGAGGACTGAGTCGTAGCGGCTTAGTGACGAACTGACACTACGACCAACGGCCGGTTGCACACTGTAAAGTTTATTAGATGTACATTGGTTCCACAGTTGTTGCCATTCTTTAACACACAATTGGTTGACACAAGCAGACAAATCTCCAACTGGAAATCTCATGTTGGTGATGGCGGCATCAAGTCCTGCTTTAGAAGCAATGTCAGCATCTTCGTTTCCTCGGATACCCACATGACTGGGAATCCATCAAAAAGTTATAGATTTACCACTATTAATTAGTTGGTTGTAGAGCTGTCAAGGCGTTAATTTTTTTCATGCATTAATTAACGCGTAAATTAACGCACCCAGTCTCGTCGAGAGGGAGAGTAGGGGGATAAGTTATCACAGGCCTCGCGACGTTTGAGGGGCCCTGCCTGTCTAATATAGAAAGTCTGAAACACATTTTTAAACGTATAATCAACAATAACTGACGTCATAGGTAGCATAGAAATCTATTAGCATGTCATCGGAAATCGAAATAATTATTTATTTACACTAGTGATAGAACAAAAACTACAGTTTAGTTACTCGAATTCATTCGATTGTCAATAACTGCAGTTTAACGGAATATTTCAACTTTTGCTTCACAAAATTTAGTAAAGTAACATAAATTTACGTATGTGCGTTAATTTTTCAAAGCGCGTTAATTTTTGTTAATGCGCGTTAATTTATTAATGCGTTAATTAATGCATCAATTGTGACAGCTGTAGTTGATTGTGATCCGCGCACTGCATCACTGCATGGATGACCACTTGGCTGCTATCAGTCGAATGGCTTGATACTGCCGGTCATGTCAACTTAACTTTTTTATTTGAACATTTTATTCCATCAATATTCAATTGTCAGTGTATTATCTGGAAGCATTTTGTATTATCTGAAAGCATTTTGCACAAACCTGCTGCTCCATAACCCTTGCTGACTCGTTAACATTGTATTTTTTCAATGGTAAAACCTATAGTTTACAAACGGAAATATGACGTCATTGGTAGCAAAGAATATCTAACTTTTATACTGTGGAATACCTGTTTCTTCCTAAACATTTCCTGAAATTTATGTGGAAATCTGAACATTTTCCACGGAGATATAAAACAAAACATGAGTGGGTGTTTTTTTCCGAACACAGTGTAGTTGCCGGAGAAGAACCTCGTAGAGGTATCAGATGGTCTGCTATGTGAGAGGCTATAGCAGCAGGTTGGGGCTTCCACCTCACTGAGGCTGCCATTCTTTTCGCCCCCAGAGGGGCTAGCTGGTGCCTGCACATCACAAGTATGAGCAGGACTGTCTCCGCATCAGCACAGCCGGGGGCTATTGCTAACCCACCTTCTTCCCTTTCCCCTTGACGTTAATTATTTCCAAACTGTTAGATCGCTCGATTTGCGCAATGCCTCTATGTTCCACTTGCTACTCATCACCCTCTGTAATGTATGTTGTCGTATGACTTGTAGTGTAAAATTGATAACGATTGAACTTTATTTGTGAACTTGGAACTGTATTCAATTGGAAGTTAAGTTATAGTGTTTAAAGAACTGTAGCCGTAGTAAAAGTAGAAGTAATTTTTTTACCTTTAGCTAAACTAAACTGAAGTGGAAATTTTCCCATTAGAACTGAATCGTAATCAGAGAAGTAGTTACTTTAAGAAGTAAAATATCATCAGTCACGCGTGACTGTAGCTGGACTATAGTCGACGGTAGAACAAGACAATGCATTCGTCACGTGTACAAGTTGTTTTTGTCGAGTACATCTTGGCCCTTTCACTGATGCACCGGTAATGTATGTTTATTGAATGTCGCAGGTACCGTCGCACCATCTGACGCTGACGCTGTACCGGGAGTGGTGCAAGGAGGACTCTGGGAACTCCGCTCCAGGCAGAGATCGTATCCGACTTCTCTTTGAGCTTCTGGACTATGCGGCGTGGAGAAACGACATTCGGCCGTGGCGATCACTCTCCCGCGAGCTGACACAGTGTGCTGCAGCATTAGACCCCGGTGCTACATCCACAACTTCGACCACTGCGCTGGTCGACTCGGTCCAACGCGCATGGACCATCCGTCGGGACTGGTGGCCGGCTTACCACTTCAGCCCGGCCTCTCTACCTAGGAGCACTTCCGTGCCGTCTGAGGAGACAGTCTCGCTCATTGGCTACAAAGCTACAGTTGCCTATTTCCTTCTCGCTGCAGATAACTCGTATACTCAGGCTGCTCTGACGCTGGTCGACGACTTCGTTGTCAAGACGAAGGGAGTGTCGCAACTAAAGAAGGTCGTCCGCAACTGGTCCACTCTCCCTCTAGACTCTTAGCGGTTGAATGAGCCAAGTTAAGTGAAGTCCAACTTCCACTTTGCGGTGGATTTGTTGAGCAACGTGCTGCGCCTTAGATCTGCAACAAATTGCAAGTCTACGGTTGATCTACAAGTTGTACAGCAAGCTCATAAAACCTGCGAGAAATTTACGGCATCTTTTTGAAGATTTCAAGATTTTTCACAGCTCCGTTGTCCAGTAAATCCAACAATAAATCAAATCAGTGGAGTTTTGCGTAGTGTTTAAACATCCACTGAGGACTGCCTTTTATGCTTCACTGTCTGTTAAAAGCGTCACACTCAGTAATTTTGAGAATTCTGTAAAAAAAAATCTTTGTTCCAGAAGCAGTCGGTCTGACATCCAGAAAAATCTAATTGATTGTTTTTTGGTCATGCCCTAGCCATCCATCTCTTCATAAGTTCAGACAGACAGACAGATCAGGAGAAAGCATAGTCTCTTTCATTTAGCGGAGGTACTGGTAACTAGACAATATGTAACGCCCTGTAAATGGTTGAATCTGTTCTTAGGTGTGGAAGACGACATAATAATTGTCTTACTTACGTTAGGAGGAACCATTTGTTTAATCAGTAAGTTAATACTATAGTTCCTAGTGAACGTTGATTTGGTTCTAAAGGGGTTGAGAGTAAGCAATAATTCCCACGACTGTTTTATACACTGTACAAGCAGTCCAGATATGCAGCGTGTTTTCTTGAAACTTGAAACTATTAACTGCTAAATAGAACTGTATTTCATGAAGTGAAACGTACGAAAACTGCTGACTGTATGTACACTTGAATGTTAATACATCTGAAGTTGAATTAGTTACATATTGGAATGTTTTAACATGTTGCAAAGTTACGATGTGCATTTAAAAAGTTTTACAAGTCGATATGTTAGACTGAAAAACTTTTCATTATCTGTACACCAATAAAATGCACATTTCTGCCAAACTCATGTGAGCCTGAAGCGGATATGACGTCATTGTAACATATGACGTCATAGAGCACTTTTTATCGGTCCCTCCAGCTAGGCTTCTACCACAGACTTGAGTCATTCATTGTTTGGATAGTGGACACCACAGAAAAAAATTTCTAGTTTAGAAAAGTGTAATTACTGTAAGTCAAGTCTCTGCTGTAAGTAGGGTGGTCTTACTGTACGAAGCCAAAGTCGTGAACGGCTTGCTGGGTAATTGTAGCTTTGGGATTAGACTACAGTGCTGGGCACTGCCCGATTTTCGCAAGATCTTCGGGGCTTGCTTCCAGGCCCCACACGACAGGGCTCCCTAGGTTGTTCGTTGTAAAAATTGTTTAACCTTTCACAAAGATGACGGATATCAGTTACTGTTAACTTTTCAGTAAAATTTATCTGACAACGTCAAATCTCGGCATGCCATTGTAATTGACATGAGCGTTCTTATTTATGGCCAGCACAGATTTCAGCAACTGTGTGTTCATACTGAAAATAAGAAGTTCATGAATGTGTTTGTCAGGGCTTCCACAAAGTCACATATCCCAGGGTCTCACGTTCGTAAATCCGGCTGCAGACTGGAGAATTGTCTGGCGTATATTTGTGCTGTATGCGTTACCACTCCAAATCATATCCGTCTAACGCTTTTTGACGTCACAGATTTCAATGACGTCACATCCGTTTTAAGCTCATATGAGTATGGGGGAAATATAACTTTTACTGGTGTGCAAATTTAAAAAAAAATTTAGTCTAATATACCGGGGCCTATCGAGTTGTAAACTTTGTCTAATTTTCCTCGTACATACAGTTTTTTTTCATGGCTGGCACAGATTTTGGCTATTGAATATTTGTAGTCGCAAATGAGAAATTCATGAACGTACTTGTCAGGGCTCTCAGAAAAATCACATGTCCTAGGACTTCGTGTTGGAAAATCCAATGGTAGACTAAAGAAATGTCATGCAACAGTGAGCCCAATTTTGTGGTGATTGCGCTGGCACTCCAAATCGTTTCTGTTTAACGCTCTATGACGTCACACATTGCAATGACGTCATGTCCGCTTTAGACTCATACGTGTTAAGGAGAAACATGCGTTTTATTGGTGTATAAATTTTGAAAAGTTTTTCAGTTTAACATATCGACTTGCAAAACTGTTTGAACGCCCTTCATACAGCATTTAACTGCTGATAAAATGTCCAACTAACTGATTATACACTTTGTGGTGCCAGTCATTTCTGCATTGTTTTGCAGCCGTTCTAACAGGCCACAGTACTTGTCTGGTCCGTATGTCTACTCGCCCGTTTGTCCAATATGGGTTCATGATTTTTAAAAAAAGGCACAGAAAAAAGAGTTGCAATGGAAATCGGTCTGTCAGTGTGTGGGCCTGATGTCGACCTTATTCAGTCGTTGTATACATTAGAAACATTTAGATCTGTTGTAGCTCTACCGTATTTCATTTCATTTCATTTTACTTTTTTGTACCGATTTTGCTATGTTTTTTTCGGTTTTGCAATGGCGTTTGACCGTTGTTTAATAAAAGATTACCTACTTACTTACTTACTTTGCGCAGTAACTGGAGGGCGTTTTAGCACAACCAATATTTCTCCTGGGGTATGGGCAATGGCACAGGGCAATTGCTTCTTTCTCTGGCACCACGGGCCCATGTTACGTAGACTTCGTATAGATACTTATTTCAGTTTTTTGTTGTTGAAATTTTCATTCTTGTGTTGACTGTGTGACTGTGCTTTCTATGCAAACTGTTGATTGTATTTGTAACTTGCAAAAAAGCACATTTCCGTGCGCGTGGATGTGTTAGGTTCACCGTTACTTTTTAGTAGTATCTAAGCAGATGGGTCAAGCATCCTAACTGTATTCTTTTAGAGCAACAGACTGAGCTTTATAACTCGGAACTGCACTGTAAGGACATGCGAAGTAGGCATGCGAAGTAGGCCTACCGGTATTCTCAATTCCTGCCGATCGTTTTTCTGCTTGCTTTTTGAATATTTTTGGACCAAAATGCTTTTGTTGCAAGGCTTCCTAGACCTGCTGGGGGATCTACTGGCCTACACTACAGTGACGTCGTGGCCAGCGCCGGGGGAGGGCTCATAAGTTTTGAACTGTCGTAATTTTTTTTTCGGAAAATTTTCGTCCAAAATAGCGAAATTGGTGGATGAAGACCCCCGTTTGGGAGAAATCTATAGGGGCAAAATTGAAATTTTGATCAACCACAATCACTTCTGACTGAAATTCGCAGAGCTGTCTGTCAGATATATGGAGTGTCTGTTGGAAAGTTGCAACTTCCTCTACTGCCTTTTTGTAGCCCACGATGCCGTTTGGCCTAAAAGCTGTATGATATTTTTACAGAAGCACAATCGTCGTTTTCAGTACTTAAGGGTTGTGTTCGTTGCGCATTCACACAGGCTATCTACAGTACACACGACGGCAATGTACAAATGACGATTGTATATTTAGCCTATCATGCCAGGGCCGTATTTAGGGGGAGGGGTTAGCGGGTTCGACCTCTGCCCCCCGAAATGTTGGGAAATTTTACAGTTTATGTGACAGTTTTGTGTACGACAGTTCAGTTTTTTTTTCTGCTCGTTTCGCTCGCAGATTATTTGTACCTCCACTTTTAAATTTGTTTCTCCGCCTTTGTTTATCTTTATTGTTTAAACTGCATCCACTCAATTTTATCAGTTGATTCTAAGGAAAATAGTTAAAATTGTTGCCATCAGATGCCATATTTTATGGCTAAAATGCACCAAATTCGATTTCAGCTGGACCTCCGCCCCAAACCCCACTGGCGTAGCTCATCACAGCGCTCTCCGGACTCCCTGGCTAGATTTGAAGGGTTCTACAATCCTACTTCTAAGGAAAAGGAAGAGAAAGGGGAGGGGAATGGGAAAAGGGAGGGGGAGGTCAAACCCCCGAACAAAAATTCTGGCTATATACGGCGTTGTATCATGTCCGTGCTGCATTTTTATGCGCTTAGATGATGTCATCACCGGTTTGATGTTTCAGTTGGCCAGAGGAGCCAAGTTAGACATTTATATTAAGCATATTTATTATGCCAACTATTGCATAGTCAGACATTGGAACGCCTCTTTCTTTTTAGACCCCTGGCTGCCTATGCCGCCTCTGGCGCGGCGGCGCATTAATGAAGATGAAGAAACGAGGTTTCCCTGCAGGACCAACTGTGCTCTAGGCCTATTTTATCGGGATTATCCGAGAGGAAGTGAACAAGAATTTACGCGAGGTCGTGGACAACGAAGAATGGGTCGGTGCGGTGACGTAGGTGACGTAGACTTACGGCAAGCAGAGTTCATCGAGAGTCGAAATTAACGCCGAGAAGACTTCCAGGCAACCGTGATTTGTTAATCGTTAAGCTTATACGGTATAGGCCTAGGGCTTCGGCCGTTTGGTCGTGAACGGCTTAAACTTAAGAAGGAGAGGTTTGCGGCTTGATATCCCCGCTATGTTGAGAAATTTTATTTCGCATCACAAACGAATGAAAGATGCGTCGTTTCAGCTTCACGTGAGTCACGAATTACCGCATCAAATGTATAATGCGTTCGTTTGCGGCGGGGAAGCTTGCCTTATATGGAACGCTCTCAGACCATCTATAGTCCTATAGTTGAATTAGGGGAGAGATATGAAGTAAAGTCAGAGGCGAAATTAGAACAGGGAGTGGGGGAAGGTTAGACTCTTAAGCAATAAACATTTTATTTTTTTGTCACAAGCACTGGTATCGTCAAATGCTACAGCCGACAACTTCTGTGAAGCTCTAGATTCAGCAAAAATCTAGTTCGCTGCTTCGCTGTGGAACACGTGTGCGGACGACTCGATCAGCTGACTGCTGGCTATAAACAAGCTTACTGGGCGCCTGCTACGTAATGACCATCACTTTAAATTAGCTGTAGCCTAGATGCTGAATGCTGGCGTTCGGCGTATAGACACCCATATTCAAGACAGTAGGACACGCAGGTCTTATGTGTCGCCGGTACATCATGACGCTAGTCGATGTACTGGGCGCCTGAACACAGAACAGTACATCACAGTTAGTACATCACAGACGCTACGGTAAGCATCTGTAACCACGGTCTTATCGTATACGCTTTTTTAAATGCGGCCGTCCCGATTAGGTCGCATTACGAGTCTTCCGCAAGTCCGTCTGTCTGTCTGTCCGTCTCGTACAGGGTTTCAAGTCATAACTCGCAAAGTAAAATAGAAAAGCCCAAATTGGTGTGAACCGTAAACGTTTCCCATAGCAGAAGTAGGCCTAAACCGGTGTGCCAGTTTTGAGTTTAAAAGGTCAATTTTAGGGTTACGGTTGGGCCGTTTTGGCGGACGGCCGCACAATTTGTTGGCACTGGGCTGAAACATTTTGCTAGTTACACATAGCCTAGGCCTATTCATGCCTAACAATGGTCGTAGATCGATTCTCGCCGTTAGTGCCCATAACCTACTAGTTTAACTTAACGACAATGCAATGAAACGAAACTCTGTCTAGGCCTATAGGCCTACCACGATTAGAAGATTTATAAGTATGCCTAATGTAACTTCTAACCGTGGTCTACACTTCGAGTCGGTCGTTTACGGTTTAGAGATCTTTTTGAGTATGCGCTATATAAATTCACACTTTACTTACTTACGGGTACCATGACGTATAGCGAAGAAGATTTTCTTAATTCTTCGATGACGGGAAAGGGATCAAGGATGAAATTGGAAAATTGTAGAGCCAAAGAATCTACGAAAATGTTCCACCTTTGTGCAAAATAGTGTCTGGTGCTCCGTACTGCTTAGCGATAGGCATAGCTTTATGCAACGATAATTAAGCCGATTGCATGACATTGTACGTGTTCCTAGAACCAAGCGTATTGTGCAACGCTGAAACGCAACCATCACCCGACAAGTTGCTGTCGACGGACATCGTTGACTGTAATACCTGCAGGTATCGCTGTAGAGGCATAGGTCGTGTCGTGACTGTCATCATCGAACTTTTGATAATGACTGACAGCCTGTTGATTTGAGTATTGTGTTGAATGGATAAATTGGTATTATGAGCCGTACCGTGAATTAAACGCATGCAGTGTGTTATTATCTTCGTCAATGAAACGAAGTGAATTGGAGGAGATTATGAGATTGCTTTTGTCCGTGTATGTGTGTCCGTCTGTCTGTCTGTCTGTGTACACTTCGCTTGGCGGAGATATGCACTCTAACGAACGCCTTCTAGTTTAATAAATTATTTTTGCATAATTATGACGAGGCCTATGTAGAGTAGGCCTAACCGTTTGCATTAAGCATATTTGTACAAGCATTATTATTCATTACAGATTTAAGCCATGCTTTTAGTCATGTTTCGTCTTTGTCGCCGTTGTCAGTTGAATTTGTTCAATATTTAGTCGTTGCTATTGTAGTGCACGTTTTTTGTTAGGCGTATTCTAACAAATTAAGCCAGTTAAAATTACTAAATTAAAGTTTTAATGGCCTATACGCGTCTACCTTGCCTTGGTACAGTCAGTGCTCCTATACGCATCTGAAACTTGGACCCTCCTCACAGTGGCAGACAGCAAATCACTAGATGCATTCCACATGAAATGCCAGCGTCGCATCCTAGTTATATCATGGCATTAATTCGTACGGAACGAAGAGATTGCCGCTCGCACCGGTCTCCCTCCTCTATCGACCACCATCTGTTGCCGTCGCTCAGCCATCTTCGGACACCTAGCGAGGCTTAGCGACGAAGTTCCAGCTCACAAGGCACTCCACAGTTGCGTCAGGTTGTCTCAGGGACGCCTCCCTGACCCTACATGGAAACGTCGTCCCGGTCGTCCACGTGGCAGGTGGATAAACCAACTACAAAGAGACAACAACCGCCCACCTGCTGATCAATGGAAGCTGGCTATTAAACGCGGTCACGGTGGAAGAGCGACGCTACAGTCTCACGACTACGCGACTACCTGACCTGACCTGATACTTGTAGTATCTCAACACGATGCGACTATATAACTTGGCGAACTTTCAGCTGAATATTAGGTGCTAGTAAGTGCGGCGCAATGGTTGTTATAAAAAGAAAAGCGGTCATACACATAGTCAACGTACACGGCGGGCGGAAATAAGCACATCATCCGAGCATCGTCAGCTGGTGGTCGCAATCAGTCAGCAGACTGGCAGTTCGAGCCGACCGGTGGTTTTAGAAACTAGTTCTGACTGCATTTGGAACCTGTTTCTAGCATACACGGCGGACCGCAAAAATAGGTCATACACACAAGACACAACTGTTAAGCCGCCTAAAAAGGGAGGGGACGAAGCGACAGAACTTAACTAAACTGAACTGATTGGTGGCGTGGCGTAGTGGTAACGTGTTCAGTCAAATCAACACAGTGTATAATGTCGTCGAATGCGGATCCCGACACTGATTATTATTTTGACGCAGGTCGCCGAGGGACAAGACGATGCTCGGTCGACAGCAGTCTAAGACGGTGACAGCGCCGACTGGCGGCGGCTGCCTCAGCGCTGGCGGTGGGGCTGGCCGAGAAGGCCTGTGTTGCGCCTGGTTGATCGTCACGGCGTCGTTCGTCGCCAACGCCGTCATGTACGGCGTGTCGTGGTCAGCTGGAGTCTTCTACGACATCTTCGCTCAACAGTTCGACACCGGCAGCGGTCTGACCGCTCTTATGACGTCACTCAATACCGCGCTCATGTACGGCGCAGGTTAGCACCAGTCTGTCCGTGCAGCCTGCAGTAGGCCTAATGCCGTTGCTCTTATTCTTAGACGTAGTACAGCCAGATGTCAGTAATATTAACATTAATAATAGCCCATTTCGATCTTAAGCTCCAGAGACCAGTAATCCTATAAACTGATCCAGCATTTCAAATTTCAATTCTTGCCGATCGGGCTGAAGACTGACTGATGTTTTAGGAGACTCACGTAGGCCCATCTTATCCAAACTGAACTATATATAGGCCTACCAGGGTATCGATTTTTCAGCAGTACGTGTGTCACGAGCATTAGTTAATTAAGCCTATTGTGAGAGGGCGAAAAGAACAGCAGGATGTCGAACGTCAGAAGATCGGTGTGTCTGCCACGTGCCTGATCATGGGGTGTTTACACGATCCAGCAAACGTTTAGCAAACTTCCAGCAAATGTATTCAAAATACACGTGCTAATGGTGGGCGTCTGCTGGAAGTTTGCTGGATCGTGTAAACACCCCATGAGGGACTGCACTCGCTGTCTGTGTCAACACGGTGATCTAATACCAGTGTCGATGAGGCGCAAAGCTACATTTAGATCAGAAAAAGACAAAGACAGAAGGACAAAGATCAAGAGACAGAGGCTGTCTGTCTTTTTTATTGTCGAAACCGCAATCTTGACGTGTTTCTTGCTTGAACGTTGCAATGTACTCTCGGTGAGAGGTAGGCCTGGAGGTAAAGGTCCGGTACTTGCCATAGCACTTCTTACACGAGTCAGACTCGTGATAGAAGAGCTTTGCAATCTCGGAAGTGGCATGAGCTATTAATACCGCAGCGCTTTATGCGGCCATCCACTGTCCGCGTCTGCATTAGTAGGCCTAGTCTGTCAGAACGCGCTACACCGATTGATCAACTCACGTTTGTGTAAAAAAGTACTTATCTTCAGCGCAGTATTGGAATTTTATAAAGATGGTACGACGTAGGCCTATATAGTTGCATTTTTGCATTCAAGTCACTCGTGTATGACTGCCTGAAGACCTTTCGGGATCCGGAATGTTCTGCGCAAACTTACACGCAGACAGTCACTGAAGACATTCTTATTATAGGGCCGTCCTTCCTAGAAGAAGGCCACATCATGTATCGATCGTGTCCGTCTGTCCGTCTGTCCCGTGCCTACTTCTTTTTACGTATCGTTTTAGGTACGTGAGCCTTAACTCGTACGGAAAACGAAATTCCCATAGTAAAGATACTGCAAGGACGGCCCCATAGCGGGCGACCCCTCAACGCCGCACCCTCTTGTTTTTACAGTACTAGGCCTATATATAGTGTGTCCAGTGCATTAGAAATTCACTTTTGACATTTAACATACATCAATCATTGTATTGCATTGTATGTGTATACATGTGCACGTATATTACAGCGTGCAACTTTCACGCTTTCACATTTTTGTTTCGTTTCCTCAGTCCAGATGGTAGACGTTCGATGCGAAGGCGCTGAGTGCAAGACCGATTGTAGCAAACAAGCCACCAATCGAAATTTCTAGATCACTCGTATACACTTTAACCTTGCCAATTGGCGTGTGTTCTGTTGAAGGGCCTATAGGTGGCATGTTGACCAACACGTACGGGCATCGCGTCGTCGCAACGATTGGTGGCTTGTTTGCTACAATCGGTCTTGCACTCAGCGCCTTCGCATCGAACGTCTACCATCTCATCGTCACATTCGGCATTCTCACCGGCACGTGTCTCTTCTTATAAACATTAAATCTGAAACTAATAGTGTGGTAAGTGGCAAATATCACGTTTATCATGAGCGTCTGTATGTTTTTCTGTGCATGTATTGCATTTTCTTTATTTGACTTTTGGGTGGCCAGCTTTGATGGACCTGTGCCCTTTCTGGCAGCCTGGTTGCTTTTTCCCAAATAAATATTGTTGTTGTTGTTGTTGTTGTCTCTACTGGGGTGGAAGAATTGGAGCAATTGCTTTTTCCAGAACCGTCCCACACTCGATCCAGAGATTCGCGTAATCTGGGGAGTTCAGAATTTTCCCAGGTCTATTGGCGGTGCGCGTGTGACACGTGGACGCAGAAATGTGTTTCGGCAGATGGCGAAACGTCGCAGTTGCAGTCGCACAGCAGTCTGCTTTTATATTTTTATCTATGCACCGTGTAGACGCCGTGCAGAGTGCAAGCCGTGCCTGCTTTGCACCGAATCAGCTGATCGCTGTGCTAAGTCGACATTCAGGTCAACGGCCGCATCAAGAACAAGAACAGTCGCACGCAGTGAGAGATTTATTTACGCGCGTCGCGTGCTTGTTAGCGGACACGACACGACGCCCGGTACACCGGCTGCTGCAGGGTTGCTGCAGCTGATTCTTCCAGGGACGTGCTAAGACTTAAGCCGATGTCAGACGAACGACAAAATCGGCCGATTTTGTCGGCCAAGATAGAGCATGTTCTATCTTCGACGATTTTGTCGGCCGACTTTTCGTATATCGGACAACAAAATTGGTTTATGTTGCCATGGTGATTGTTTACAACGGAAAATGAATATTCATTTTAGTTATTTATTGTGTTTGTTATTATTTTCGTTCATTAGATGCAGAAAAAAGTGATGCAAGTATTATTTTGCGATCTGCATTAGGCTGTTGTGCTAGCTGATGAAGTATGAAGTAGCAGACAAAAATATCGGCCGTGTGTCATGGTTCACCGATTTTGTCGGCCGATTTTGTCGGACAACTCAACCACGCCCACAAAAGTCGGCCGACTTTGTCGTTCGTCTGACATTCCCTTAAGGCTATTTATTCTGTGGGCCTCGGGCTCAGAATGTCAATGTTCATCGAACCGCCGAGCGGGGGTGGGTGCGAGAAGGAAGTTAATTTCCCCTCCATGCTAGGAAGGGATTTTTAGTTGGGGAAGTGCCTTTTCCCTGCTGAAGATTAAAAATTTCTCGATCTTGATATTATGTGGCGCTGAATATAACATGTTCGTTATACGCTGCGTCCGGAAAAAAGTAACCCCCTAGAAGACATCGTGCAATAGAAACGTCAAATCTGAACGAATCTAAATAAAATTTCGTGGCAGGACCGATGCTGTCGCGCGTCACGCGAGCTTTTCTCATATTATTTGTATTAAACTCGTCAAGTGCATGCGCAGGTATTGGGTTCAGCCTGTGCTACGTGTCGTTCATCTCGGTGGTCGCTGTTCACTTCGACGGTCGTGGCAGTCGTCTGGTTGGTCTGGTGTTCGGCGTGGCGACGACTGGTGTCGGAGTGGGTGCGTTCGTCTACCCCGCTCTGCTGCGATGGCTCGTTGACCTCTACGGCTGGCGAGGTGCTCTGCTCATGACTGCCGGATTGGTAGGTCAGCTGTGCGTCGCCGCAGCCGTCCTACGACCGCCGCCGCGCCAGACAACCAGTCCGCGACCTGCCTCTACGAGCAGACACGGTCATCGTACGAGCGTCGTGAGCGTCGGGTCGTCGTCGTCGTCGTCTGGCTACGACACAGACGAGACTAACGCTGCCGCCAAGCAGCTTGAAGACAACGGACTCTCGGTAGAGTGACTACGTGACGATTAGCGTATAGACTTACGGTCGAGAGGTCGTAGATTCGACTCTCAGCCGGGCCGCTATCAGGTGGTTAATACTTGAATGAGTAACTGTCTAATAACCACCGAGTAACTCAGCCTTCCATCCCTCCGGAGTAGGTAAGTCGAGTAGGCGTACCGACCGGTCTGTCATATGACGTCATGACATGCTACTGCACGTTCACCGGAGATGGGTTACCAGTCGGAGCTATAGTCAACCTCTAACCTTTCTTAACCTTTAATCGAGTATGTCTCATAAGACACAATACTGCTACCAATATTTGTTTTATGCCATCGTCTCCGATAGGTCTCGTTGTTGGGTTGTTCGTGCGTGAGTCCATGCGTCGATGTGTCCGTAGCTCCATGCGTTCCTGACGAAATTGCGTCGAACATTTGGCTGATGACGTTACGGAGGCAACAAAGTAATTTATTTGGATTCTTATTTTTTTCTGTTATTATACTTTTACTGTTGTTGTTACGCGCGACAGCATGTAATGCATCTTAGCCATCGTCGAGGCGTCCGTCCGTTTGTCTGTCTGTCCGTAAAGGTAAAAGGTAAAGGTCGTCAATTTGTATAGCGCATCGTCGCGAGCAAGCGCACGCCTCTAATGCGCTTTCGTCACTAACCAGAGCCGCCTGCCGCACGGCCACCGTGTGCAGCCTGCAGACACAGGCTGGCGCAGCGGCCGGCTAGGCAACCCCAGTCAGCTGTACCAAGGTC
>Ga0209367_1006821_pt1 | contig 15758 bp, 20 predicted proteins | sample WorMetLIZISLAND2_FD_187412 | JGI IMG/M metagenome (GOLD analysis project Ga0209367, IMG submission 187412) | Marine gutless worms symbiont microbial communities from Max Planck institute for Marine Microbiology, Germany - Olavius geniculatus... ... | reverse complement strand
TTATTTCAAAACGTAATAGGGGTCCGGTTTTTTTTGAGACACAGTGTATATATATATATACATCATGTTTCAAAAAACGTGCCATCATTTTTCTTGTCCACATCTTCGCCAAATGTTAACAGATTTTCAAATTTCTTTCACAGATATATTCTGTAGACAATTAGCAATAAAGTGTTTATTCAGTATCCCACCACAGTTTAACTGTGCCGCAAAGATATGGACAATAAGAAAGTGGTACAGTTTTTTTGAGACATCGTGCATAAAACATACTGTTTAAAATACCTCTAATGAATGGTCACACTAGACAATAATGAGTGCCATTCACCTCCAGAGGGTAGGTGGGGTGCTCGTCTCGCGGTTGTGGCCATTAAGCCCGTAAATGGAAACAACAAAGTATGTGATGCATGGCCAGTGTGACGCCAGACTTACGATTAACTTCAAAGCAGCAGAGTGTCACCACCACTTGGCTGGTACAAAATTGTACTGCTTGATGACAGAAGCACATGGATGTGAACGAACTGCCCAGAGTTGTTACATGGTAAAGAACTGGCCGGAAATTAAACTGGCAACCTTTCAATCACTGGTCACACTAGTTAAAATAAAAGAAATTGCTTTAAAATTGTCTTAAACAGTACCATGATGCTTTGGATCTCTGAAATTGTCAGGCAGTAAGTTCCCAATCATCAGACCAGCACTCGAAAAAGCTAAAACCATAGATGTTAAGTCGACAGCAAGGTGTGATAGTCTGGCATTGTATCTGGACTGCACGTCTTCTATTCTTTTCTTTAACCTATATTATGTTTTACCTACTTTCGCCAGAAACCCCTTTTTCATCATTAAAGCCTACGTTATGTACAGATAATTTGTACGCTGTACGGGATCGGTGAGGGCCTTCTGATGAAACTGCAGACTGTCCAGAATGCAGCAGCACGTGTCGTGACCGGAACTAGGAAGTTCGACCACATCATTCCAGCGCTGCGTCAACTTCATTGGCTTCCGGTCCGCCAGTGAATCACCTTCAAGCTAGCGATGATCACTTTCATGTGCCTCCATGGTCTGGCGCCATCATACTTGGCAGATGTGTGCACCCTGGTCTTGTCTGTCATCGGCAGGTGGCAGCTGCGGTCGGCAAACAGCGGGGCACTCGTCGTGCCGCGCACAAAGACCACGATTGGTTGGAGAGACTTTGCCATGGCTGGCCCGGCCACTTGGAACAGCCTCCCCATCGACCTGCGGACTTCATCACTGTCCAGAGATACATTTGCGAAAAAACTTAAAACTCATTTATTTGGCTGCGAGCGCTCTTGAGGTCTTCTCTAATTGGGCACTATACAAATTGACATATTCATTCATTCAATTTATTTTTCTACTGAGCTACACTGTCTCCGTGGATGAACTGATTGCCTGACTAATTCATTGACTAAAGTGATACCATTATTGTACTCACCACTTCGGAGCATGGCATTCTTGTATCCGGCGGAATAAGGGTGACTTCGACGTCACACAACGACTGGAAGATTGACTGCAACAGACGGAAACAAAACACAATTCTATTAGTTGCCGACGAAGCTAATGCAACAGACTGCATATATCTGACTCCTGAGTAAACTTTATCACATCATTTACTTGTTTTAACTATGTAACTAAAGCTATTAAATGCTGGTCAAAAAGTGACCAAAAATAACACAAGTTAAGGTAGGTAATATATCTTACCTTAACTTATTATCTGTTCCATTGCTATAGCATAGCACGGGACAGATTATAAAATCACTCGTGTCATTCTGTCTGTCCATCTGTGAACACTCCTACAGCCACAATTTTGATTCGATCTTGATGAAATTTTGCACAGTAATTCGGGGCCTGAAAAGTATGTTTGATATAAAAATCTGATATCTCCTTCCCCTATTTTACCCCATTTTAAAAAAATTTTGCATTATGACCTATGGGGATTTCAAAGCGGTATAACTCGGTCCCCGTAAAAGATAATTGTGCGCTGCATTTACCTACTCCCTATTTTCGGGGTCAGGCAATCTAACAATGTCATTTAAATTTACCCCCTAACAAACCCTGTTGCCATAGCAACCATTCAAAAGTTGCAAAATTTTGCATTACAGCCAATGGAGATTTCAAAGCAGTATAACTTGGTCCCCGTGAAAAATAACTGCGTGCTGTTTGCACCTACCCTCCTATTTTCGGGTCCGGGCTATCCAATGGTGTCATTTAAATTTCTGCCCTGCTGACCCCTGTCGCCATGGCAACAAACTTTGGGATAAAATTGGCTACAAATAGTGTAGCAATGGGATAGATACCATCACTTAATATGCCATAGGCAGCCTAAAAACACACATACAACATAATGCTATACATAAAAAGTTAAATATTTTTTAGATAAAAGGATGAAAATATGAAAGAATCGATGCATTTCGCTAGCCATTAATGGATAAGAAATACTGTACATAAACAGAACACATACGGCGATGGATTCCTGTGCCTGGATATGGGACGGCTGCTCCGACACAAGGTTCAACAAAGACACGAGCCGAAGCAGAACTGTGTTGTATTTGTCATCCGTCTTCACACTGAACAATACACACAAATTCACATGGTGCCATCTACACTCTGAATCAAAATTAACTTCGTGCATTTTAGGTTGATTTAACTAATCTATTGCCAGTTCACCACCAAAAAGTACAAAAGTCAAAAAAAATCTGAATAAGTGGGCAATGTTTACAATGATAAAAAGAACTCCAGCTTGTATATCGTTGTCCAACAACAGCTATCGTTACCAGGCAATGAATAATGTAAAATGGTAGTTAGCTAACGAAATAATTAATTGAAAGAACAAGAAACTGGCCTTTAATCCTAGCCACTGACATGGTTACTCTTCAAAAACAAAAAAACATGAAAGCATCAACGCTGGCTATCTCAAATTAAAGGATATATAACACGACCATGCCATTGCTAAATATAACCACAACAAGTGTCCTGTATGGCTTAGTAATCTAACGATAGCATGTCAGACTAGTGATTGTGAGGGTGAGGGTTTGACTCCCAGCCGGTCCACTGCCAGACAACAACCTTGGGCAAGTTGTTCACGCAAACACGCCTCTGTCATCAAGCCGAGGAGGGACCAGCAGTACATGAAAGAGATTTGGGCCTCCACTGGTATAACTGTATATTTGTGTATAACTGAGCTGTGTTTGCACTCATTGCCAAATCAGAGATTTAGAAGCAGAGATGAGGACCGCCCTTTAAGGTCACAGAGCCGTCAGACGGTGCTGTCGACTACGGTGTGATTTACCTTTTTTAAGTGTTGTGTACTTTATAACAACCTTTATCAATGTATCTCAGTCTAACATACCCCGACTGCGGTAAGTAGAGCACAGCAGCTTTGACTGCGGCTTGAGCCTGGTTCAGCAGAAATGCAAACAGGTTCAGTATGCGAGCCGTCTGACTGGAGCCCGGGACCTCGTCACAAATGCGCACCGACTGGCCGGTGTCGGTAATCCCCAACATGCTGGCATCCATGCTGTCCAGCAGAGTGTCCAGCAGCGCTCTGCATAAAAACACAACATCGCCGAATGCTATCACTTAACTGTTGTGTTTCAGTTATTCTGGACACGGAATAAGATTCACGTGTAAACAAAAGGCCACCGTATGAGAACTCCCTCCTTCGCAGAGCTGTGAACCTTAAAGCAGGGGAGGGTTAAACCGAATTTAGCTGAAGACAGCTGGATGGCTGCCCCGCTTTTAACCAACAAGCCCAGTATGCCAGCATTTCTAGTAATGAGACCTATGCCAAATGTTATGTAGAACTTGCCATTTCTTTCTTGGTGGCGGCTCTAATCATTGTCATTACTCATTCTCCCTACACACAGAGAGATGCCCAATGGTATAGCTGCATGTGGTCACCTATCTCAATACGGTACTAACCTATCTCGATGGAGAGTAACTTTTGAAGTACAGGCCTGCCTTGCTAAAATTAAAAGTGAAGCAAGTTCACCTGTGTTGGGTGGCAGGTAACACTGTGCGATCCCATACGGCAGGTGACGCTCAGTAGCTCCGAGATGGGCTTCCCATTAAGAGCTAAATTTATAACAACCTTGAGCCTTTACCACTATTACTCACCTAACAACAGTAAGAGCCGAAGGTACAGCTAAGTCAGCCAGCTGCCAGCAGACTCGTCTCAGGACCTGATGCAGAGGATGACACGAGGATCCTGTAATAGCAGCAACGGCCAGCATTCAATGCATCATCTCACCACCACTGGTATTAATTAATCAATAAATGCAATAAACATAAAACAGCAAAAACAAATGAATGTATGAGTTGATCAGTCGGTTGATCAATCAATTACAACAGTTTAGAGCATGGTGGGTTTTAGTATTCTAAGTCAGTATTGGTATTCGGTATTTTTCAAAGTCAGCATCAGTATCAATAATTGAAAACATTGTGATATGAGTCCGGTATCAGTATTACCATTTCAGGCCTACAAAAGTTCAGACCTATAACAGTTCTCCATGGCATTTCCTGTGGACAAAAAATAAATTGTAACGCCTATGCATCGCAACAAATAAAAATGCTTAAGATGACAGACCATCTTCATACCTTTTGGGTAATTCCGAAATTTCCGAGATTAAAGACAAGCAGTCATGCTGATAAGAACTGACATATTATTTAGCAAAATGACCAGCAAGCAACTGACCTGCTAGTCCACGAATAATGTTCTGTATGTCTGCTGAGTGGGCGTGAAGGTGGGCACTCCAGCGCTTACGACTGTTTACCAACTCTGCAACCTCATCAATCCGTAATACCTGAACACATCAGTAGCAGCAGTATTAGCAGTAGCAGTAGCAGCAGTAGTAGTAGTAGTAGTAGTAGTAGTAGTAGTAGTAGTAGTAGCAGTAGTAGTAGTAGCAGCAGCAGTAGTAGCAGTAGCAGTAGTAGTAGTAGCAGCAGTAGTAGTAGCAGTAGCAGTAGCAGTAGCAGCAGTAGTAGTAGTAGCAGCAGCAGTAGTAGTAGTAGCAGCAGCAGCAGTAGTAGCAGCAGTAGCAGTAGTAGTAGTAGCAGCAGTAGCAGTAGTAGCAGTAGTAGTAGCAGAGTAGCAGTAGTAGTAGTAGTAGTAGCAGCAGCAGTAGCAGTAGCAGTAGCAGCAGTAGCAGTAGCAGTAGCAGCAGTAGCAGTAGTAGCAGCAGTAGTCGCAGTAGCTATTCCAAAGGTGCACCATTCACACTAGCCTAACCTTAACCCTAACCATAACCCTACCACTGTGGCATGCAACTGCACAGTGGGCTTTTGGAATAGCGGGCTGGTACCATACAAATATGGCAAATAAACTGTTTAAACAATCTGTACGTTATTCAAAAATTCATCATTACCCGCAACAGCAGCTACTGCTGTAGCACGTCTTAGCCATTGCAATTCTGTCCGTCTGTTCGTCAATCTGTCTGTCTGTCACATGGGTGGATCAGTCAAAAACGGTGCAAGCTAAGATCACCAAATCTTCCCTGTCGGCTGCCTGGAAGACTCTAGTTTCAGGAACCGTAAAGCTTTTCCGAATGAGGGCATTAAATAAGAGCGAGTAGAAAAAATTTGCGATATCCAGCTGATACGGCATTGGCTGAGCGAGACACGTCACGCCCTCTGGTAAGTATGAGTAAAACACTATAGACACTATAGCCGCCGATCGTCTGGCAGCCTCCGGCGACTGACTTAAACTTTGTTTTACTGGGCTTTCAAACATGCACCGCGACTGTTGCATGTTCACATTTGCATTAGCGGGGCTTTTCTTGTTTTCCATACAATACAATGTATCTCACACAGACAAAATATGTACCTCGTTCGTCTGAACTGGCAGAGGTATAGGCAGTAGCTCTGATATGAGAATTAGACCACTGAGGAAAGTGTACGGAGCCGTCATAGTGTACGTGAGGACTTGCTTTGCCATCAGTGACCACAGACTTTGACTTAGCGCTATACACAATCCAGTCTGACAATGACTAAGATGCCAAATATAATGTAATCACTCTGAACTAGAGCTGTCAATGCGTTAATTCGCACTGTATGTGACAAACCTGCTTTGCCATCAGCATTAAAAGACTCTTATGAGACTTACGTGAACTCGAACAGAACATTCTGCAATGATGAAAAAGCAAAGTTGCCCATAGTCAGCATCACACACCCTCTCACAGTTCTGTAACCTTAAAAATCAGTGTCCAGCTCCCAAGACCCTGAGCTGGCAGTGAGTGGCTTACGGAATAATGCAGGATGAAAAACATTAAATGGGGTCACGTCACATAGTTTGTAAGGGCAGCCAGTTCGCCGTTCTATCACTCTGTGTCCTAGCAAAATGATTTCTGCTGTTGTGGATGTGTGACTTGGTCGCCCTTACACAGTAATGTGAACTAGTAAGTTTTTTAATATTTAATATGTGTATGTGCAAATTTGCTTGGACGTCAAAAACAATGGACTGTTGACTTCACTCATATGCGAAACACAAACCAAATACGCAGACATAATGTCCAAATGACGATAATCGTTATTATCTGATGTAAGGCAAATGCCAAGGTCAGCAGACTATCTACAGCACTGCTTCCACAAGACAAACTCGTATCAGCCATAGACATTATTGAATTCAAACTCCAATTGCTGGTAATATCACATTTCTGGCAAATGGCCCTACTCATGCAACACATGTGAACTTTACATTTATGATGATACAGCTGACAACAATCACCATAATAACAATAATCAATAAATCGTAAAAATAGGCAAAATAATTAATTAATCAAAATGTCTTCGGTACTGCAGTAAAATGGCCTACCTTCTTCTGACTCTTCCTTAGCCAATGAAGGCTGAGTGAATGCCATCAGGATATCCACAATGTCATTCTGGATCTGTGGCAAAAACACAATGATCTTCTGTAATTATATTACCCAATAACAAAGAAAAAAGAACATCATTTAGACTGCAATAAAAATTTATGTAGCACAACATATAATATACACCGTGTCAGGAAAAAAACATCCTGGACATTCTCGCTTGTAACTTAAAGAAGAATTATCAGATTTTAATAATTTGTGACAAGAATATTTCAGACACAACTAGCCATCAAATGACCATTTAATTTCCCACCGCACCCAATGTCTATTTCTGCACTACCTGGGGAAAACAGAACCAACAAAATATAGCATTTTTGTCCAAGGAAGCATTACTACTTAATCAAAATAAGACATAAAACACATTTTTTCACATTTCTGTCACTTGTGCTGAGAGTTCATCAAACTGTCAGAACTTTTTCAACTGCCTAGTGCCTACAGTACAAAAATGTTCAAAGTGTCAGCCCATTATGTGACCACAGGCACAGAGATGGTTTCTCCTGTCGTTGACAGCAGTGTCAATAATGTTCTGCTCCAGACCGATCAAGACTTCAGCAGTCACTTTTTGAATTCATCAACGTTCTTGAAGGTCATCTGGTTGACACAGTGCTGCATGACAGTCAACCTTGTAACTGACTAGCTGTAAGGAACCACAGGTCCAAAAATATATAATTTATTGAAGTTTTTTGTTCATTGCAATGCACATATCACTTGTTTTGGTTTTCCCAGGTAGTGCGGAAACACACTAGGTAAGATGAGAACTAAAATAGTCATTTGATGAGCAGTTGTGTCAAAAATATTTGCACCAAAAATTATTAAAATTTATTAATTCTTCTTTTAGTCACAATCGATAATGTAGGGGATGTTTTTTGATGTATTTTTGTTCATTTCAATGCATATTTCGTTGGTTCAGTTTTCCCCAAGTAGTGCAGATGCAGACATTGGGTGAGGTGGTAAAATGGCCGGTCATTTGATAGCCAGTTATGCCAGAAATATTAGTACCAAAAATTATTAAAATTAGTTAACCCATCCTCGAGTGACAGTCGACAATGTTCGGGATGTTTTTTTCTCAACACGGTGTACACCGTGTCTCAAAATTAGCAATAACCTTCGATTTTGTAATTCGAGTTTGTAATTCATGGATTTCAACGAAATAGCAAACACTGCAGAAGCTTAAACTCGCTCACTGTTTTCTCGTTTTCTATGTTTTTGTCACAGCTTCATGATGCTCAGGCCTGCTGCAAAGCAGCGGTGGTTTCAACCGAATCCATTCCACATGCGTTAAAAACAGTTAGCACTGCACAAAAATGAAAAGTCACCACAAGATGCAACTTTCAAGCTCAATATATACACAAAAAGTGTGAGCAGCCCCAAGCCCAACTAAAGTTGATGATACATTGACCATTTTCTGGCGCCTGCTTCCGGCGCCAGTTGTCTGGTGCCAGAAACCACGACACATTTAGCAGGTAAATGATACCGGCAGTAAAAATAAACATAAATGTATTCCGATTTTGAGAATTTTGAAAATGATGACGTTATAGCCTCTTTTAGCATTTAGGTTGTTAAAAAAATTCAAAAGAAAAAGCACCGTAAACTAAATGCCGCTCCATTTTTGTTTACAAACAAACAAGCAATGTTGCTGTCTGCTCAGACTGACCAATCACAGTTCAGCTTTCTGGCCAGTTTTAGGCCCAAAATTAAACATGTTCTATCCGGCACAGTTTCTAGCACCAGTTGACTGGTACCAGAAACAAACACCCGAAACTGGCCAGTGTATCATCACTATAAGGCGGCTAAAAAAACTCCAAGCCATCCAGCTAAATTAATAAAAGGCCAAAGTAGCCACTCAAACCTACCCACACAGTTTGAAAAGTCTAGCTATGCGCCTGATGCTGAATACAGTTTTACCGAGTGAGACAAATGACAATTTTATGAATCGTGTATTGTACAAAAACTGTTTTTAGTTTTTTTAGCGTGTCATTATGTTTTGCATTGTGTCTACAGCGGTGTGTCTGTTGATTTTTTAAAATAAAGACTATCATCATCAGTGACACTAAGTTACCTGCTGGAATTCTGGTGCAAGAACGCCAGTGCTTGACATTGAACATAGAACTGTATGAACGTTTAGCAGGCACGGAAGACAGCTCAGGTCTTTGAACTACAGACATAAATAAACTGGTGTGCTAAAAAATTTTTTTCTCCATATCAAATCTTAAGGACCACCAAACACTAGAGCTGTGAACATTAACGATTTATCATGCAATTCATTAAAGTTTTAAAGCTCAGTAAAAATTTCAATCTTTTTTTCACATCAATAAAACATTACAAATTAGATACAACAGCATCATGACAAGCATTTGAAATCATCTCAATCGTCTGCTTTTTCTCATAAAGTCAACATTTCAGTCTGCCTACAAGGCAGAGTTGAAAATTCTCGACAATTTTGTCACAGTGCATCTGCCAGAGCTTATAGCTGGATAACTGAAATAGTGCCAAAGAAGAAACTTTCACAATTACCACTGTTAGCTTTTAATCGAAGTTAACAATGAATTAATTGTTAATCTCTGTAAAATTAACTAACCAGAGACAGAGACAAGTTAATCAGGGAAGCGATACATGAAAAAAACAAGAAAAGTCAATCAACTGAGACGAGGAGTCCTACCAACTTCTTCATACCTATGACTACTTACTGTCTGCCATAGTGGACAGTCATTTGAAAGAAAGCAACAGCAGCTGCCGAAACATCAGGAAAAATAAACTAGATGAAAATGGCTGCAATTTGATGAATATGTATAACTATCAATTAGTGTTTCAACCTTCGTAGGTTGAAACACTAATTGATAGTTATACATATTCATCAAATTGCAGCCATTTTCATCTAGTTTATTCAACAGACACAAAGCCAGGTTCTATTGTTCTAAACAGCCACTACTAACTTCGCTGCCTCGTGCAAGAATGAGGAAAGAGAGAACGGCCTTCATGACAGCAAGAACGGGACGAACGAGAGAGAGAACTAACAGCTTCTGGCTCATGCGTTGCGGGAAGCCGCGCTGCCACGAGATCAGCAACATGTCGTGCACTTTCTACAATCACGCAACAAAAACACAATCAAGAGATGCAAAACATGCATAAAGCATATCTAAGCAAAAAGCTGAAGGTTACGTATATTGCTGTTTATGCAAACTGCATCACAGAGTTAGGGAGTGTCACCTTGGCGCCATATGAGATCGATCACACAGTGTTTACCTGCTACCTGACGGCAAAGGCACCCTGCCTTAACTCCAGCCAGACGGGTCGGTACTCGATTTAGCTGAAAACTGAGTTGACCTTGCTGATGGTTATATACCTAAATGGTTGACCTCTCCAAGTAGTACCCCAATAGCAACCCAACTGGAAGTCACACCTACGACCCTTTGATCATAAATCCAACAAACTAAATCGTTATGCCAACAAGGGTTCAAACTAAAATTGCATATAATCCAAAGTTTGGTTGTTCTGTGGCTATTTTGGCTGAGACAATAAAATAGTAAAATCAACTAGCTACAAACCTGAAGTATGGTAGTGAACAAAGGCAGGCAGCCGGCACCAAAAAGCTCCACAATGACATACTTGTAGCGTAGCTCTTCAGTCTGATCTGAAACGAAACGAACTACCAAAATGCAGAGGATAATAGGATAACATCCATAGACTGTTCACACAATTCCAATAATGCCCCTAAATTATTCCAAAACGGGTGATTTCCAGCAACAAATTTAGCTTGAGAACCCTGGTTACAGGCAGAAAAACAAATAGACAACTTGCGGTAAGAATATCATGCTTGCGCTGCATTTGACAAAGTATAAAATCACCTGAGCGTCCATCTGTCAGTCCGTGGTCCATGCATCCAGTGTTTGAGGCGCCATATCTCCATAATGGTGCAACATAGATGCATGGTAGCAGTAATGACAAATCGAATGGTCCCATGATTGACGATGTCAGTTGTTTAGTTATAATAACAGCGAAAGATGACAACAATATTGCTGCTGTACAATTCAAAATTAAACCTTTGAATTTTTACTGCTGGTCCACACAGCTCACTGATTTAATTTATACGGACTTGTGAGCTTACCGTAAGCTATCGAGATGCACTGGACAGATTCCGTGTTTGTTTGAACATTATCTTGTTACTTACCATCGTCCATGGTCCCAAGAACTTGGCCAGTGTTTGCCGCCGTTTTACTTTCTGTTGCATAAATCAGCACGTCATGTACGTGGCTCTTCGTACAAAGTGGTGCAGAAAAAAGCAAAATGTAGATTAGGAAATTGAACAGTTTTGGAAATGATTACCTGCCTCGGCCACTTCAGTGAAGTGTGGTCATGTTGAAAACTTGAACCAAACATTCTTCAACATGACCACTCTTCGCTGCAATGATCGTGGCTTACCTCTACCTTTACTTACGGGGCGATAGCTGTGAACAATCTCCCAGCGCTGAAGCCGGTGATTCAGGCTAATCGTTTCTGAAATTGTCAGGCTAAATAAGCATATAAAAAGCAAAGTGACCAACTCACGGCCAATGTCAGAAGTCGGTGGAGCAATGGTGATGTAGTGTAGAACCCGCAGCACTGTGACTAGACCCTTGGGCATGTCGGCCACCTCGTCGCTGTACTGGCAGATCTGTGACACAAGCTCAGCGACCATCGGAGCGTCAGAAAGAAATGTTGGACCAATGCGCTTCAACGGAGCAAGCCAGTCATGCAGCTCCGAGACATGCTCATTCACTTTACCAACCGTCAGCTCTGAAAACACCCATAAATGACGTGGGTGAGCTTATAAACTCGACAATTTACAATTGTTATTGTAACCTTTAACTGACTGTCATTCACCAGATGGCACCATGAAACACTACACGCTGTGCTAAGCACTATACACGGCTGACCAGCAACTCACCCCCCTCAGGCTGCCTATGGGGGTGGGACTGCAGCAGTTGAGATTTTGGCCTTTGGGTACGAGCGCCCACAAAACCCAAAAACTCAAATGCTGCAATACGGGTCCACGATTGTGCATCACAAAAGACGGTGAAAAAGTATGACCGACAATCAGACAGACAAATTTTCCACGCATTGTAGTTAAATTACCAGTAAGAAAGTAAGTTTTAGTGATTGATAATTGAGCACAAATAGTTAAAAACAAGACACGATGTAGTATAAGTCGAAATAAACTTTAAAAAAACAAAAAAACAGTTAGTTTTTCAAAATCTAGCCAGCAGGCAAAGCTAATGACTGTATGAGTTGACAACCTACTGCAAAAATGTCATAAATGTGAAACAAATGGAACAAAATTTGCAATGTTAATTTTATGGTATAGTATTATCAAACAAAAGATATACAATTTAGCACAGAGAGTTGTTTATCTCAAACCTTTATCGGCAAACGCCAGCAGCTGTTGCCCGTACTTCTGCAGCCATTCAACGCGCTCGGAGTACCTGGTCACCATCACTAGCAGCATGGCGGCATACGCATAGCCGACAGACCGACGAACATTGTTGTCATGATCATCATCACCTGACAGCAACACAGTTTGGAAATCAAGTCATTGAATCGATCAACTATGGTTTCGTGGTCTTCATAACCTGACCCACTAATACTGTGTTAAATGTAAGCATTTTTACGTGTGAAAGCAGCTACTGCTTTCAGCGCGTCTTAGCCATCGCAATTCTGTCCGTCCGTCTGTCACACGGGTGAATCAGTCAAAAACGGTGCAAGCTAAGATCACCAAATCTTCACCATCGGTTGCCTGGAAGACTCTAGTTTCAGAAACCGTGAAGCTTTTCCATAAATTCGAAGGTGGTCACCCCGAACAAAGGTGCTAAATGAGAGGGGGTGGGCAAAATTTGCGATTTTTGGCCAATAAGTCGCTGTATCTCTGTAACGGTGCGAGACAGGGCCTAGGTTACTATTAATCACTAATAGGAAGTCATACACTGGCTCTCGATTGGCGCTGAATTCAATGACCTTGAATGCCAAAATAAGGGGTTTTATTGATTTTTGGGCAATTTCAGGCTGCGACACAAGTCTATATCATTCACAAAGTGGCGCCACAAAACTATCGTTATGCGATCCAGATAGAGAATTTGGTATTTGTATATTAACTTAGCGTGAACACCCCAATTTTCAGCTAAACTACTGAACCGGAACTGCTGTAGACCTTCGTGCATCTCGTAAGCATTAGCTCAAATTTCTTGTTTCTGTTTGTCTAGGTTTGCTGCGGAAAATGCCAACTTAGCACATGACCAGTCGACCGATATGGTGTCTTTTTCCTTCAGTAATCTTAAACATGTGACAACAACATCTGAGCATCCATACACCACAACTATCCTACGGTATAAAACATACTCAAACACAATGAAAGCATAGAATCACTTTGATAATTAAGTTTACGAAAACTGAAGACAAAATAATCATTAATTTCAATTAAAAATAAGCTGCTCAATAATATGCATATTTGCATTTAGCATCCATTTTCAGCTATCAGCTTTCAGAGTGCATTCTTCATCCAGTCTTGCAAATAGACTAAACCGTCGATGTTATTTGAAAAAGTGGACAGTCGGGATTATTTCTCACAACTGCAATCTTACCTAGATTATAACGTTTTCGTAGCAATGCAACCACTAAAATATTTTATATTAATAACTAAGATATTATTTGTCATTAGACATATTGAATAAAAAATACAGTACAAAGAATCTCAAAACATAAATCCGATCAACTAACCATTCATCTCAATGAAGGGGAGAAGAACTGCAATGTTGTCATCGAGGGCAAACACCGTGACGACCGCATCACGACCGGGCGGAGTAAAAGTGATTGAGTACAAGCTGTGAAGTACTGCTAGAAGTTTAGCATCGTCTATCTCCTTCTCTACCGACTCTGATACAACACAGCAATAGACAATAGACACTGATATAGTACGTAAGTTCATGTTTCGTCCAGAAAAGGGATTATCTTTATTTTAATCCATTACTCTAAATCTGACATCCGCTAAGAACTAAGTGCGCTTAACTTTTTTTCTAATCCAAAAAATGAACTGAAAACTGGTTAGAAAATTTCTAATCCCTAATGATTAAAAAAAATGCATATTCATTTGCACTGCAGCTGTCTCGTGTCAAAAAGTGCAAACTTTTTTTTAAAATTTTACCAAAAATCTCAAATTTCACCATTTTTTGCCATCTGAAATTGAGTTCTTGTTATGATTAACTCCAAATAATTTTGCCACCAAAATGATATTTTTCATTTGTCAAGTAGTAAAAACTTAGTAAATTTTGTCAAAATCAATATTTTCATCACGACTGCAAGTTTTTGTCATTTTGTCAGTTTTTTGTCAAAAACAAAATCCTTTGGAGCCCACGTAATCGATCAAGTCACTAAACTGACTAACTAATGGATTGACAGATCGACTGATCACTAAGAACAAGAAATTTGAGCTAATGCTCACAAGATGAACGAAAGCCTATAGCAGTTCTGGTTCAGCAGTTTAGCTGAAAATTGTGATGTTCACGCTAAGTTAATATACAAATACAAAATTCTCTATCTGGATCGCATAACGATAGTTCCGTGGCGTTCAAGGTCACTGAATTCGGCGCCAATCGAGAGCAAACATACGACTTCCTATTAATGATTAATAGTAACCTAGGCCCTGTCTCGCAAAGTTACTGAGATACAGAGACTCATTAGCCCAAAATCGCAAATTTTGCCCACCCCCCTCTCATTTAGTGCCCTTGATTGCAATGACCCCTTTCGAATTTATGGAAAAGCTTTACGGTTCCTAAAACTAGAGTCTTTCAGGCAGCCGACGGTGAAGATTTGGCGATTTTAGCTTGCACCGCTTTTGACTGATCCACCTGTGTGACAGACAGACGGGCTGACAGAATCACAATGGCTAAGACGTGCTGAAAGCTGTAGCTGCTTTCGCGCATAAAAACTAATAACCTCTTAGCAGCAGTGCCATGAGTTAAAAAAAGCAGGCAAAGCAGAAAGTTGCCACTTTCCAACAGACACTGCAAATCTTAAACTGAACTCCAATAAACCTTTGCTAATTTCCGACAAAAGAGATTGATTATGGCTGCTCAAAATTTCAATTCTGGTCCTAAATTTTCGCAATATGAAAGTTCTCAGCCCCAAATTTGCATTTTTAGACAGAACTTTTCCAACAAGATTTTCCGACAATTTTCCGGCAGCCAGAAATTTAGGGTAGACAAATGGCCCACTGCCCCCCTTGCCACAATGTCACGGCTCTTTGCATCGCTTCTTATTAACTGAATCTGCCTCAATGGAATAACAAACAACGTTTAAACTTTAAAGTAAACAATTTCCAATCACAGAATAAAATAAAATAATAAAGAAAACAAACAAATAATGCACGCAATGACTTTGTACCCTTGTTGCTGTACTCCAGCAGTAATTGGTCAATGTGCTGAACGACCTGGAGATGATAACTCATTAGCAGCACCCATGCAACAATGCAACATTTTCGACTGTGACTTGAAGGCCAATTACCACATTTTGATGGTTTTTGGTAGCGATATTCCTGACACAAGTTGCCAACAAAAGACCATTTAGTTTCCCATCTCACCCAATGTTTGTTTCTGCACTACCTGGGAAAAACACAACCAGCGAAATATCACTTTTTTATGCAATGCAATGTGATTGCTTAATTAACATAACGTGTAAAAACACATTTTGTTCACATTTTTAACACCATGGCTGACAATTCATCCAGTGGTCCATTTTTCAACTGCCTGCAGTAAAATTGCTTGAAGTGTTGGCCCACTATGCGAACACAGGTAAGGAGATGCTTTCTCCATTCATTGACAGCAGTGTCGATAATGTTCTGCTCCAGACCAA
>Ga0209367_1006820_pt1 | contig 15762 bp, 7 predicted proteins | sample WorMetLIZISLAND2_FD_187412 | JGI IMG/M metagenome (GOLD analysis project Ga0209367, IMG submission 187412) | Marine gutless worms symbiont microbial communities from Max Planck institute for Marine Microbiology, Germany - Olavius geniculatus... ... | reverse complement strand
GCCTCCAGCGGGGTCCAGGGGCAGAGCCCCTGGTCGGGGGGTCAGGGGGCGAAGCCCCCCTGAAGCTGAAACACTTTTTGCTTCCGAATGTTGAATGGAAACCGCAAATTCGCCCATTTTCCTGAAATTTCGAAACGCAAAAGACCATCAGACATTGTTGAATTTTGCAAGTTGATTTCATCTGACTAACCACCGGACCAAAACTACAATTTATGTGGGACGATGGCGGGCCACATGAAATCCCCTCGCGGGCCGCATGCGGCCCGCGGGTTGGACAGCACTGCTCTAGACACTTGGAACAATCCAAAAAAACTCTGCTGTTCATATTCACTCCGATCGTCACAACTGAATCAACCATCCACGCTATCAGTCACTCATTACGTCCTCCACTGTATTGACCTCGCTGGTAGAACAATGCTGTATTAAATCTACACTGATATAGTAACTTTACAAGACACGTGAACTGCAGTACATATACAACACGGCGCTTGTTGACATTCAAAACGGGAAAATCCAGCTGCTGGAAAAACCTGACAAAGTGACCTACTTCCATCCAAGTACAGAGTGGGTCAAACGTTACTAACTTTCTACTCAAAAACGGCATACCGGGGTAATAAAAAAGCAAATGCAGTTTTTAAATTTTGTTTGCAAATAGAGGAAGACTGAAAACGGTCATGCTGTGGAAGTAAAAAGACGAAATTAAATTAAGGTCCCAAATGCACTGGACCGAGAAAGACATTTTCTGTCCACTCCGGCTTTTCGTTTCAGTGCTTGCGCGGGTGTAAACAAATACATGTTTGTTGTATTCTTGTAAAAGCTTAGAGTATAATTGTATATTCTAGCGTTTGACAGCAATGGCAGTTGCTTTAAACATTATTGTAGCAGTATGCAGCAATCGAGGAATTGGAATCAGCGGAAGACTTCCGTGGAAACTAAGGTCATCTTAGAGTGTTGTCGCGAATACCGCTCTGTAACGAAGTGGCTACGGTACCGAAAAGACGGTACTCGAGCGTCATTTTCTCCGGTGCCGTAAAGTAGCCTATACCCATTCGAATATCAGTAATTTTAGCGGTAGATATAAAAGGTTTATGAACCATCCCACGACACTATAACGTATTTAAATCAGGCTTATTCAGTGTTATATCAGAGTATAGCTCAAGCCAAAGTTGTTTTTGTAGAATGCATGACTTTTAACTTTAACAGCTTGCGTGCAACATGCGGCGCCACGTTGCGAGTTGTTTTTGGTAGTTTTTGGGACTGAATACCTAATCCTAACCTGACTGAAAATGGTAGTTCTTGGTGAATAGTGCCTCCATTTGTATATTGCTATTTTGATGGCTTTGTTTTAGTGCTGACATGGCTCATTTTAAGAAGATTACATTGCAAACTGAAGATTCGGGTGAGGGTGGATTTTAAAAATGATTGCAGTGATGTGTAAGCCACTATACAGGGTGTGCCAAAAAATGACCCAACTTGTTTTTGTCAGAACTTCGTCAAATCTCCACCAAATTTGATAATTTTTGGCACACCGATAGCCATGACGATAGAAAATGTAAGATACACTCGTTGTCCACTTCATGTAATTTGTGAATGCACTACTGTGTAAAACACAGATGCCCAAATTGTTGCATAATGCTGAGTTGTTGTCTCTGTAAAAGTTCTAATGACTTAATTAAGCACAGAATAAAGTAAAATGTGATTTATTCAGCAGAATTATAAGTTTTTTCATCACTTTTAGTTTATCAGAATTTGTGTCCAAAGTGTACACAATGGCTTAGATGTGATGCAGGGGCGTCATTTAGGAGGGCTAGAAAGGTCTACGGACCCCCAAGGAATTACGATTTTAGTTTTTTTGTAAATCATGCCTTTGAAACAGTGCTACTGTTGCAAAAACAATACGTTATGCAGACTTAGGCCCCCAAGGATCACTGAAACCCCTAATGAAATGATGCTCCTGATGTGTCACCACGGCTGTCAGCGGCATTAACGATCAACTGATCAAAATGCACAGCAATCATTCGTACATAAAATGTGTTTTAAACTCATCAGTCAGTTATTTTGTTGTTTTCTGTTTTTAGCGTAAAATGTTCAATACCACAAAATTATTAAATTCCATGGTGCCCTTTGTGGAATTGATAATACACAAGTGAGCAATCTGGTACTAATAATCACCGCGTATTGTAACAATTTGGAGCAGCTGCATTTTACACGGTCGTGTACTGACATAAATTAAGTGAGGTGGACAGTGAGTGTACCTTGCATAATTCTATCATCTTGGCTATCTGTGTGCCAACAATTATCAAATTTGGTGGAGATTTGACAATGTTCTGACAAAAACAAGTTGGGTCATTTTTGGCACACCCTGTAGTGTATTTTATGAGTGACAGATAAGTCTGTGTTGTAAGTTACATCTCTGCCAATGTGTGGTAGTTATCATGTTTACATGCAACTGTTGCTGCATTTATTACTAGGATGGGTTTTTTTTAGAATAGTTCATTATTTTAATAGTAAACCTTGCCAACTTGACATGATAATTTCGTCATTGATTTGAATTAATCATGTTTCATGTTACCTTGCATAATTCTATCATCTTGGCTATCTGTCATGAAATTGCAGCAGCAGCAGCAGCAATCATGTGCCACTAATAAGTAAGGTGATTTAGAATGCACAATTTAACAGTTAGTCACAATTCTATAAGTATAGCACATTCTCCATGAAACAATGAAGGATTAACAAAGTGGTTTTTATAGGTGCAGTTATATGAGTGAAGCTATTCTTATTGGATGTCAGTCAGAATAAGTGATCATCTACCATTATTAGTCATATTATTAATGAATGCAGTGATCAGTTTATTTATTCATTGCTAGAATTTTGCATGCATGTCAATTGCACTGCTGAAGTTGAGTACCATAGTGAACAGCTGATGTGTTGTAAGTTTATATTTTCTGTAATGCTGTTCAAACTGAAGGCAAGCTGAATGCAGTTGTGATGGGCCGCAAGACGTGGGAGTCAATTCCTGCCAAGTTTAAGCCATTGTCCAATCGCATTAACATCGTCATATCTTCAACTCTGCAGTATGTCTCTGTTATCTTAACACCAGTAGTGTACAATGGTACACTGTCACTCCCTGATATTGCACTATTGTTTTATTTTGTGTGCAGTTGCCGTGGTTCATACGGTCAGGGAAAGTCAGGGAAAAATCAAAGGATCAAGGAAAAGTCAGGAAATTTTCCATTCCTAAGTCAGGGAAAACTCAGAGGGTCAGGGATAGTTAGGGAATTTAAAAGTACCAGGGTGCAAAAGTTAACAAAGAATAAAAAAGATGCAGAAAAAAATATGAACTACATTGTACAACAGTTCACAATTTTTTCTGCTTGCTTCACTCGCAGATTATTTGTACCTCCATTTTTATGTGCAAAAGCAGCTACTGCTTTCAGCGCATCTTAGCCATCGCAATTCTGTCCATCTGTCCGTCAGTCCATCCGTCTGTCACACGGGTGGATCAGTCAAAAATGGTGCAAGCTACGATCACCAAATTTTCACCGTCAGCTGCGTGGAAGACTCTAGTTTCAGGAACCATAAAGCTGTTCCGTAAATTCGAAGGGGGTCACTTTGAGCGAGGGCGCTAAATGAGAGGGGTGGGCAAAATTTGCGTTTTTTGGCCAATAAGTCACTGTATCTCAGTAATGGTGCGAGATAGGGCTTAGGTTACTATTAATCACTAATAGGAAGTCGTACACTGGCTCTCGATTGGCGCCAAATTCAATGATCTTGAATCATCTTGAACGCCAAAATAGGGGGTTTTATGGATTTTTTTGGCGATTTCCGGCTGCGACACAAGTCTATATCATTCACAAGGTGGCGCCACACTACTATCATTGTGCGATCCCGATAGAGAATTTGATATTTGTATATTAACTTAGCGTGAACACCCCAATTTTTAGCTAAACTACTGAACCGGAACTGCTATAGGCTTTCGCGCATCACGTGAGCATTAGCTCAAATTTCTTGTTAAATTTGTTCCGTCGTTTTTGTTTCTAGTGTGATTGCAAGCATTTGAAACCGACATTGGTATTTCATGTGAACAAATTGGTCAGAGAAAATGGTTCATTTTGTCTTAGAAAGTCAGGGAAAATGAATTCAACAGAGTAGTAGGAACCATGAGTTGGTGTCTTCTTTAGCATGTGTTAGATGGTTTGCAAGATTTCTGCAGCATTTTAATTTCAGCTTTAACCATTGTTTGAGATACTTTTGACAGCAGCACAGTGGAGCACCATCTAATCATTTTGCTTTTGTGCTTTTGCCTGCTAACTTAAGTCACCTAGCAACTGTTTGTGCCTCTGATTCAGTCTGTTTTCAACTGTGCTGTGTATTGTGAATGCATGCATCTATGTATATTTGTACCGGGTGCGGCAAAAAAGTAACCCCCTAAACTTTTTCACTGTTTTCTCAGCAATTGCTTATAATTTTAATTTGAAATTTTACAGATTTATTGGCTGAAACGTTCTACATCTAACTGCATAGTGAAATATGATTCTGCTGGAAAACGTTGAAGCTATAAATTTTTTAACATGACTGACTTCCGATTTTTTAGCATTAGAAAATGTTCAAGCTCAAAGTGCTGTTTAATATTCAACAAGTAATATGAGCAAAGCTCATGAGACGCACGACAGCCTAGCAGTTCCTGTTCGCAGGTTGTCTTGATCTATCTCCATCCATTTTGTCGCAATTTACTCTTGAAATCTGCATGCATCGCATCCACAAATTGCAAAAAAAAACACTGAAACCACCTATTTTTGGGGTTCAAGGTCATTCAAGGTCATCGATGTTGACACCACTGAAAAGCTTGTCACTATTGCTTGTTATGATAAGCGGCATGTCTATGCCTATCTGCAACCGTTTTCACGCTACACCAGCCAATAGTGGTGAAATAACCACTTTTTAAAGAGGTAGCTGTCGCAAACCTGCGCAGGCTTCCTTGAAACTAAGGGGTCGGAACTTGGAAAGCTAAAATCTACGTTCAGTGTCAAAAATTACATTGTTTCGGTCTATCTCCAGCCATTTCATCACAATTCTCTGTTGAAATGTGTGCTGCAGCCACAAATTGTGAAAAATTCATGAAAAACCCCTTTTTTGAGGGTTCGTGGTCATTCAAGGTCATCAGTGTTGACAAATCTAAAAAGTAAGTAAGTAAGTAAATGATTTATAAAGCGCCAAAGTCTCAGAAAGAATCAGGGCGCCTAAGATGATGGATGCTAGGTGGCAGAAAAGGCTGACTGAAAGTAGTGGGTCTTTATGTGACATCTGAATGTAGCCAAGGTTTGACATTGACGAATTTGAGGAGTTAAGGAGTTCCAAATTCTTGGAGCAGAGACACGAAAGGAACGAGAACCAAAGGATAAGTTATGCCGTGGAATTGCAAGTAACTGACTGGTACTCGTTATCAGTGCTTGTTATGATATGCAGCAAGTCTGTACCTACCTACTTGCAACCTTTTTCACACCATAAAAACCAATAGCGGCAAAATAACGTCTTTTTTAGTGGGGGTACCTCTCTTTGATGCTCTCGTTTGCGGGGAACCCCCTCACCTGTGGGCACAAAATTTTGTAACAGTAAACTAGAGTCCTTGGGACAGTCCACAGTGAAGATCGTGTGATCTTAGCTTGCATCATTTTGACACAATACACACAATAAGCACAGTACTAGTGTGACAAGCGCATTAGAGGTTAATTTTAACAATATGCGCTATATAAATTTACATTTTACTTACTTACTTATTTACTTACAGTACCGCAGTGTGACAGACAGACAGACGGACGGATGCTTCGACGATGGCTAAGACACGGCTTAGCAGTTAGCACTACGTGCTGTCGCGCATAAAAACTGGTTACCACGTTACTGCCATTGACGTCACAGTGACGTTTTGATAAACAGTAATTTATTTTGTATATAAGTTATCACTAAATTATCGTTCTTTCAAAGCAATCGCCGGCTGCCCACCGGATTCATCTTCCAGCATGACTGCATCAGCATACAGAGCGTGCAGCACGCAGAACTGGCTGCAGACCAACTGTCCAGATTTCATCACAAAAGACCAGTGGCCTCCAAATTCGCGGGATATGAACCCAATGGACTATCACTTGTGGGGTGCAATGTTGGAGGCTTACCGCAAGCTTAAAACAAGGCCGAAAACAATCGCGGAACTCAGGAAAGCATTTCAGGTTATGTGGGGCAACTTGCCACAAGGATAATCGACAAGGTTGTGAAAGACTTCTCAAACTAGAAAAGCAGTCGTAGCCCGCACACCTTCGCCAAGGGCTTGTCAGATTGTAATGTAGATTTCACCTACGCGTTTCAAACTACAGTTGCATTTTCCACAGTGACCTAGTTCTACGTGACCTAAAAAATCGTGATTGGATACACTGTCGCTTTGCGAGCGGTTCCCGTATGCCCCCTTTACGCAATGGTAACGAAAACTTCAAAGTGATCCAGAATGCAGGATTCCTGCCGGATTGCTCCCAAAATTGAATCACCTGTAGCTTATGCCATGCCCGACATACCCTCAAAATTTCAGAAAGATCTGTCCATAACTTTTTGAGTTATGTTGCTAACACACACACAGACAGACAAACAAAAACTGGCAAAAACATAACCTCCTTGGCGGAGGTAATTAAGCGACTGAAAACTTGTGCTGGATCTTGGAGCTGGTGGTCGGCACTTTGACCATTCACAGTGACAATGGAATTCTGGCATATGATCATTAGTTAACTGTGTTGTTTCAATAATGTTATTGAAATGGTGTTGTAGCTTGAACATTTTTTAATATCGAAAAATCGGTACCCGGTAGGCGGTTATGTTAAAAAGTTTATAACTTTGTCATTTTTCAATAGAATCACATTTTACTTAGCTGTTAGCCATAAAACATTTTACAAAATAGATGTGTAAAATTTCAGAGTTAACTGCCTAATGCTTGCTGAGATAACAGCAAAAAACTTTAGGGTGCTGCTTTATTTTGCCGCACCCTTTATGTATGTATTGTTATTATTATCAGGCACCCTTTATGACATGATTGCTGTTTTATGTCTATTGTAACTGTCTGTAGGCTGTCTGATCTGGCTAATGTCTATGTTCCTCGGTCGTTTGCTCAAGTTATCCAACTTTTATCATCGCAACAATTTGCTTCTGGCATGGAGCAAGCATTTGTCATTGGTGGTGAATCTGTTTACCAGGTGTCAATCATATATTCTCTGTAGTTGCTAAATTTTGTAAACACATTAGTTGTACCATTAATCATCAATATTAATTTTTTGGCATTTAGCAGTTATGTGTCTCCGAGAGATGGTGTGTGCTAATAAAATATTATTACCAATGCGCCTTTATTGTGGTGAACACTGGATTTTTACAAAAGTCAAAATTGCACTATATTTGGCATGTTATTGAAACTGTCTGTTTCATTGACATCTGATAAATAAGAAAAAATTAGAAAACTCTATTAATAAACACAGTAGACATTGTTTGAAACCCCACTAGGCCGAAGTGCTAGTATGACATTTTTATTGTCATTAAGTTTTAGACGGGCAGATACTGTGTTAGCATTTTAGAAATAGATAGTTTTGGGAAGCATCTGTTTTAGTCTTTTGCTGTTATTGGGTTATTTTATGTGTGGTAATTTGTTGTGTATGTTGTTGTCAATGTATTGTAGGCAGCCCTTGACTCTGGACTATGTCATCGGATCTATTTGACAGAAATCTTCAAAGAGTTTGAGTGTGATTCATTTTTTCCGCAGTTTGATCGCAGTGTTTATCAACTAACACAGTGAGTGCTATTTTAATAGCAAATGTTATTTTAGCTTTTTGTTTTCCTGGACAGCACATCACTAATTTGTCATCAATTTTTGCAGCACATTATTTAATTTATCATACTGGTTTTTGCTGTCGGTGTGTTCTGAGTGATACATAAGCCACCGAGTTTTTGTTGCATATTTGGAGCAGTCGTGTTTATGGTGATGACTTATTACTGGTGTCTTTGTTGGGAAATTTTTTGGCACATTTAAGCTACAAGATGTGTCACTTTACTGGATCATGAAATATTGATAGCAGAAAGCTGGTCAAACTAATGAAAAATGCATTTTTTCGTGTCACTTATTACCAATGAGATATTCTCTTCTTTGTGTGTTTAGCTCTGTGGCAGATCTAAGATTTTTTTCCAAACTAAGCCAACAGGTAGTAAGTTAAAGAGCACCATATTTTTGCTGTGTTCGGATTGTTAGCCAATTTTTCTGAGCTTTGTTTTTTCATTTCAGTTTTTATTTCAAAAATTTTTATTAATGTTTTTACGCGCGACAGCAGAATGCTTTGCACATCTTAGCCATGGCCTAGACATCTGTCTGTCTGTCTGTCTGTCTATCACACCCTTGAGCCATATCTAAATGGTGCAAGCTTGGATCACGAAATCTTCACTCTTGCTGCCCCAAGGTCTCTAGTTTTTTGTGACAAAATTTTGAGCCCCTGGGTGATGGGGTTTTCCTCGAACTAGGGCATGAAAAAGGGGTACCTTCTTACACAGTTCTTATTTTACCACCTAGCATAATAATGGTTGCAGATAGGCACAGGTATGCGCTTATTATAACAAGCACTGGTGATGTGCTTCTTAGGGCTCTGAACGTTGATGACCTTGAACGACCTTGAACCCCAAAATAATGGGTTTTAGTGAAGTTTTCGCAATTTTGGTCTGTGACACACATTTCAGGAATGAATTGCGCCGAAATGGCTGGAGATACACCAAGACAGTCTGCATATGAAATTTTTAGCATTGAACGTACATTTTAGCAGTTTAAGATTCAACCCTTTACGTTCAGAGAGGCCATTAAAGAGGGGTACTTTTTTAAAGAAGTGGTTATTTTACCGCTATTGGCTTGAGTAACATAAAAACGGTTGGAGATAGGTATGCACATGCTGCTTATTATAACAAGCACTAGTGATGTGCTTTTTAGCGCTATCAACATCGATGACCTTGAACTTTTAAAAGAAGGGTTTTAGTGAATTTTTCATGATTTTGGGCTGCGACACAAGTTTTAAGACTGAATTGCGTCGAAATGCATTGAGATAGACCAAGACAACCTGCATATCAAACTTTCAGCATTTAACATAAATTTTAGCGGTCCAGGCTTTGACCCCCTAGGTTCAAGAATGTTTGCACGTGTGGGTGTCAAAGAGGGGTACCCCTTTAAAAGTGGTTATTTCACTGCTATTGGCTCATGTAGCATAAAACAGTTGCAAATACAGACATGCTGCTTTTCATAAGAAGCACTAGTGATGAGCTTTTTAGCACCATCAACATCGATGACCTTGAAACTTTAAAATAGAGGGTTATAGTGTTTTGTTCGCAATATTTGTCTGTGGTGCACATTTCAAGAGTGCACAGCGCTAAAATTACTTGAGATATATCTGGATAACCTGTGTGCAAAATTTTTAGCATCGAATGTACATTTTAATTATTTGAGTTCTGATTTCTTAGGTTCAAAAAGTCTTCTGTACGGATGTTTCAAATTCTGGTACTCTTTTAAGATGCACTATTATTCTATTGCTCACTGTACAGTCGCTAATTGCCCAGATATGGCAGGACCGATGTTGTTGCGCGTTACGTGAGCTTTGCTCAAATTACTTGTTTTCTGCTATTTTTTGATCTTAGGTGTCAACTTCAGTGCTGGCTTCATATTTCCATCATTTCAGTTTTATTAGAATATTTTGCCGTTCAGTCATATAATGTCATGTCAGTCTTGTGTGCTTGTATGTGTCCAGGGAGGACGGAATTTCAAGTGATCTGCAGACCGACGCAGTGGCCCAGTTGCAGTATCGCTTCAGCATCTATCAGCGAGTAATCTAAACCTTTATGTTATTTGTGTGCTGTGTGCTTATTGTTTCAAATTTTCAGGGGTATTTTTCGGCCAAGAATTGACAGAATTGGTTGTAGTTTATCAAACTTATCACAAATATAAAAAGTGACGTTTTTTAAATTTTAGAGACACGGTGTAGTACAACGTATTGAGTGCTGCTGATGTTGTTTATGTTGTAACTAGAAAAATTCCTTTATCTCTGATGGTGATTGCTTAGCAACCGGAACAGCTCTTCCTGCTGTTCCATTACACCTAAGTGTTGCTATGGATTTGCAGCGAGGATTTGGTCGAGATGGCCAACTGCCCTGGAGCTTGCAGTTAGTTCGATCGTTTGCTGTATAATTATCATTGCCGTGAAATAAACTAATCGTAGCAATTCAGCTTCTGTTGTCATCTCACTGCTGATGGATTTGGTAGCAAATATAGTATTTACCAAGTAATTAAGATCTGCTGCTCATTGCTCGTGCTTTTTAAATGGAGTCAGTTTGTTTTTAGCCCAGTTATTAGGCAGCATGATCTTTCTGCTGTCGATGACCAACTTTTGCTGTTGCTGCAGCCTGGGTGTGGAACAGTTTGCTAGCATCTGTTGCATCTGCACCGCCACTGAACACATTTACTAATTATGTAACACAGAGTACCAATGTATGCAACACGTTAGGAGCATTTTTTTGGCGTTGATGCATTGTTTCACATTTTACTTAATTACTTACTTACTTACTTACTTACTTACTTAGACAATGCTACAAAACTGAACTTTTTACTCCCAGTTTTCTGTTTGCAAGCACTCCTTTTTTGTCCATAAACACTCGATTTAGTACTCCTGAGGGATCCCTGGTTAATATCATTTCTTCTAAATTGTCACTATTTTCTTTTGGTTATTTTATCGTAATTTACTTATTTATTTGTTCCAGTTTATCGGGTTAGTTTTATCAACAGTGGCTGATCTAGCCGGAGACCGGGTCCAGTTTCCTACACTCCAAACCTCATCATTTTCTTGTTTTTTTTTAATTTTTCGTGTCCTTGTAGCTACATTCGACTTTACAGTACTTTGTAGTCAGTATGTAAAATAATAATGACAATAATAACAGGTAGAGGCTCGTGCTGCGTATCTGTGCTGTATTACCTTGTAGGAAGGAATATGATAACTTTCTGTCTGAGATAACTTACACATCTAGTCCAGGTTTTATTATTTTTATCTGTTTTTGATGCTTGAGCGTTTTGCTCATTTATATTCGCACATTTTCAGCCGATTTTCTTCGTATTTTACGCCTCCGTATTGCTCAGTTGTTCTGTATGCTGACACACAGTTGAGAACTTGGAAGGAACGTCTTACGTGGATTCTTGTAAAAGAAAAATGTATTCGTGTTTTTTTAACACCAGATGAAATCCAACTCCATTCTGTGCAAGAAACTTGCGGACTGTGTGTGACTGAAACTGAGCTCTTAGACCTTACTCGTTAGCTGCATTGTTTGCTGTGAAAGTTCAGTTATTCATTAACTGATTGATTCATGCACTTGTTGTTAGTCATATCTCACAAGAAATTGGAGCTAATGCTCACGAGATGCGCGAAAGCGTATAGCAGTTCCGGTGCAGTATATTAGCTGAAAATTGGGGTGTTCACGCTAAGTTAATATACAAAATACCAAATTCTGTATCTGGATCGCATAACGATAGTTCCGTGCAGCTAACGGTGAAAATTTGGTAATCCTAGCTTGCAACGCTTTTAACTGATCCACCTGTGTGATGGACAGACAGACAGACGGACAGAACTGCGATGGCTAAGACGTGATGAGAGCAGTAGCTGCTTTCGCGCATAAAAAATAACAAGTCAATCAATGCCATCAATCAGCGTTAGTTAGTGCTGGGCGTTGTAAACCAATTCCCGAGGTGGTAGCACCATCGAACAAAATGTCGCAAATTACGCTGCATAAGATATGCAAGCCGTTTCACCAAATACTGTGCAGCAGAAATGTACTAAATAATAAATTATTGTGCTCACAATACAACGAAATCGTACAACGAGAATCTGTCGCTGTTTGAATTAGATTTGCAGGAATTTGGGATAAAATACAACACCTTTATTACAGTCATGCCGAAGTGCACATAATGATAGTACCGTGGCGCCTCCTTGTGAATGATACAGACTTGTGTCGCAACCCGAAATCACAAAAAATCCATAAAACCCCCTATTTTGGCGTTCAAGGTCATTCAAGTTCATTGAATTTGGCGTCAATCGAAAGCCAGTATATGACTTCCTATTAGTGATTAATAGTAGCCTAGGCCTTATCTCACACCGTTACTGAGATACAGTGAGTTATTGGCCAAAAATCGCAAATTTTGCCCACCCCCTTTCACTTAGGGCCATCGTTCGGGGTGACCTGCTTCGAATTTATGGAAAAGCTTTACGGTTCCTAAAACTAAAGTCTTCCAGGCAGCCGATGGTGAAGATTTGGTGATTCTAGCTTGCACCGCTTTTGACTGATCCACCCGTGTGACAGACGGACGGACAGACGTACGGACAGAATTGCTATGGCTAAGACGCGCTGAAAGCAGTAGCTGCTTTCGCGCGTAATAAATTATTAGTTTTTAGACTGCCACATGTGCTTGGTCTAGTAAGAACATGCTAGCCATAGCTAGGTGTTGGGCTGCCAAGTTTTCATATCACCAGTGCAGGTGATAATCTCCTTATCTTTCCTTTCTCTCCACTTCTTTTGTCCTCTTTTTTCTATCTTTTTCTTTTCTCTCTTTTCTTCTTCCCCTTTCTCTCCCCACTCCTTTTTTCCAAATCTTCTTTTCTCTTTTCTGCTCTTGTTTCTCTTGCCTTACAAGTATAGGACCCCTTAAATCTAGTTAAGATGTCTGGGGGAATGCTGTAAGTTCCCCCACTGGAGCCAAAATCAAATTTGGTGCATTTTAGCGTTAAAATATGACGTTTGGTGGCAACAACTTTAAGCATTTTTCTGATAAACAACTGACGAAATTTAGTGCAGTTTAGACATGAAAGGCAAGTTGGGACCAATATGGGAGACAGTCATCGTCGGTGAGTGATGGTTAACTTGTGGATGCGATCCGCTCAATGCGAGTGACTTGGCAGGCCTCTGGGTGGTCTGTGGCCGTTGAGTACATGCTGGCTAGAGATGTGTTGACTGTTATCTATAGAGAAGAAAGCAGCAGTGATTAAAGGACGCATGACATGGGAGGGCACCTGTGAGCAGGAGAGGAACTCACCGCGACTCATACACATTGTCGTCAGTTCGACTCTGAATTCAGCATTGACCTCCACTAGTAGGTGGGTGGCCCCCATAGCTAGTCAGCTAGAGATGTCTGGACTGTTATGTGTAGACAAGAAAGTAGCAGTGATCAAAGGACGTCGAACATGGGAGAACACTAGCGAGAGGGCACGGAATTTATCACAGCTGATACCCATTGTTATCAGCTCGACGCTACAGTCAGTCAACTTATCACCAACTTTCAGTGGCTTGATGACTTAATAGTTTGAATGTTGGACTTGTGATCAAAAGGTCGTTGGTTCGACTCCTGGTTGGGTCTCTATCCTGTGGTTACTACTTGGATGGGAGACTGTCTGCAGACAGGTAAACCGTCTTGGTATATAACCAGCCACCTTGGTCAACTCAGCCTTCTATCCTTTTGGGGTAGGCAAGTTGTTAGCCTGTCCGGCTGGGATTAAAGCACGGCACATTCACCTGTGTTAGGTGGCAGGTAACAGTGTGTGAATCCTTATGGCAGGTGGTGTTCCGTAGCTGTAAGATGGATTTCCATGTAGAGCCATAGGCAATCTTTAACCTTTAGATATAGTTTCGGTTCAGTAGTTTAGCTGAAAATTGGGGTGTTCACGCTAAGTTAATATACAAATATCAAATTCTCTATCTGGATCGCATAACGATAGTTCTATGGCGCCACCTTGTGAACGATATAGTCTTGTGTTGCAGCCCGAAATCGCCAAAAAAACAATAAAACCCCCTATTTTGGCGTTCAAGGTCATTCAAGGACATTGAATTTGGCGCCAATCGAGAGCCAGTGTACGACTTCCTATTAGTGATTAATAGTAACGTAGGCCCTATCTCGCACCGCTACTAAGATACAGCGACTTATTGGCCAAAAATCGCAAATTTTGCCCACCCTCCTCTCATTTAGCACCCTCGTTCGGGGTGACCCCCTTCGAATTTATGGAAAGGCTTTACGGTTCCTGAAAATAGAGTCTTCCAGGCAGCCGACGGTAAAGATTTCGTAATCCTAGCTTGCACAGTTTTTGACTGATCCACCCGTGTGACAGACGGACAGACAGACAGAATTGTGATGGCTAAGACACGCTGAAAGCAGTAGCTGCTTTCGCGCGTAAAAACAAAGTGCAATTGCTTTCTGGTCTACTCGGTAGTTGATGAGAGAATGCAGTTTGAACAGAAACAGTCGCATGAACTGAGCTGATAAGTAGTGCAGTTTTGGTGCTCGTGATGTCTGCACTAATGTAAAAAGCAGAGGTTCAAAAAGCAGTTTTGTAGCTGCAAGGTAGCCACAGGTTCTTGAAAGTTAGACTTGTAAAAAAATTTCCTTTTCAGGTGCTGAAAAGTTCTTGAAAACCAAATTGGGTCTTGAAAGTTTTGCAATTTGATATCAGATTGTTGAAAATCCCACGTATTTCCATTGTTCGCTGTCATTGTGACCACGATGTGCAAAGTTTTTTTTAAATGTTGCCAGAAATGTGAAACCTGACGTGGTAAAATTTAGTGGGAACAGGTCTGAAAAAGATGTTTGAAAGTTTCTGATAAGTTCTTGAATTTTTTCACCCAAAACCGCCCACCCTGTAGCCGGATTCCCTCAAGCTCCTGAAGGCCGCATACAAGAGAATGCAGTTTGTTTGTCTGTTTGTCTGTTTGTTTTTCTGTCAGTGTCTGTGTGTCTGTGTGCTAGTGAGCCTGTTGATGGTGTGTGGCGTGTCGTCCGTTCATTCCCGGCTGCTCTTTCGGCGGCTCAGTCTCTCATTGCTGACGGAGTCGTCGACAAGGTCTGGGTTTTGGGCGGAGCTCGCGTCTATCAGGTACACATCTTGTGTTTGTGATAATAATATTAATAATACTAATAATAATATCATTAATAATAACACAGGCGAGACTAGAGAGACCAGCTTCTAGCTGTATCAAAGTATTTCTCTGTTGGTTCAGTGTTTCAGTGGTGTTTTCTTAACATGACAGTTCTCCTGCTGGTGACCGCATGCACTGAACTGCGTATGCATATCTGTATTCTATATTTATTGTTAAACTCCCTTGTTACCAAAGGTAAAGTAAAAAAAATTCTATGCATATTTCTAAAGCACCGTACGAGGAGCAACAGAAATGCTGTTCTCTGAATTGTGTCAGAGCCACAATATTCGGGTGGAGCTCTATCAGGTGCAGATGAATGTATTATAATGATTTTGACGTATTTTGTGCATACCAGCGTCGCAAAACAAAGCACAACATGCAGGATAATTGGACCGAATGATCCTTGGCATAATGTCTTTTTATTGCACTGATGGGTTGACTTTTTATCGCAGCCTTTTATTGCAACACACTTATAGAGAATGTATTTGAGAATGTTAGTTACTTCTGTCAATTCTTTCAAATGTAAATTAGAAAATTATATTAGGGCATTGTCGTAAATAATCGTATCTAATATCAAACTAATCCAGTTTTTTTATGATTTACAATATCTGCTTTGTGCAGTTTTTAGTAATCATTTTGGTTGCATTATTCATCTTTCTTTTTGTTTGTTATTATTATTTTTATTATATTGTTCACAGTTATTGGTTATAGTTATCATAGGTGGCCAGCTGTGATGGAGTTTTCCTTTCTGGCAGCCTGCCGTTGTGT
>Ga0209367_1006819_pt1 | contig 15763 bp, 6 predicted proteins | sample WorMetLIZISLAND2_FD_187412 | JGI IMG/M metagenome (GOLD analysis project Ga0209367, IMG submission 187412) | Marine gutless worms symbiont microbial communities from Max Planck institute for Marine Microbiology, Germany - Olavius geniculatus... ... | reverse complement strand
TTGCAATGGTATTATTTCTCAGCTGAATTTGGTTTTATGATGTAGGCTTATACGTATTTTACCTTTTTGTGTGTTTTTTCTTTTTCTTTTACTTACCGTGTACATATGTTTGTGTGTGTGTGAGTGTTTTTTGTGTAACTTTGTGTTATTTGTGTTTGCTATGGGCCGTGTTGCCTGAAATAAACCTGTTATTTCCATTTTTGGCTGACCGTACGTACTAACGGTCGCGTCTTTGCTACACGAACTCTGTCTTGTGTTGCCTGTAATGCATATACTGTGGCTAAACGGTACGTCTTTGTGGAAGGTGTCTGAACTCTGAAGGATTAAAACAAAAGGCCTAATTATTAACGAGCAAAATTGCTGTCATTCTACGTAGGCCAAGTAGGCTATCTCGGTGTCTGTAACATTGCATGATCGCAGACTCGAGGCCTGCTGGACTGGAACGGACAGATTCAGCTGCAGCGGAAGAAGATTGCATTTTGTGAAGAGGAGCAGCGTAACTAACTAGCCCTTTTCACACGCGCCCGCCAGGCCTGTCGACACCGTGAACCTTGGTAGCCCTCCGGGGCGAGCTCGGCGCGTTGGTGTCCTGTATGGGCGGGCAAGCGACTGAGCGACCGCCCGGCCGCAGCACCGGCCTGCCTGGTCGGTCTGGCGAGGCGATCTGCTGATTCGAGGCCACTGGCGCGGCGGCCAGCAGTCGCGTATAAATAGAAGATTTACTTCTGTGCCGAGCCGAGTAGTTCGGCGTCGTGCTGGCCGGCTGCTCGCTTACGGATAGTTAGAATGTTGTTGGCGTAGTGTGTTGCTAGTCAGTCTGTCTGCTTGTTCCGTCATTTCTGCTCTGATCTCGTACATCTAGTTCGACTGTCCAATGCAGCGATGAATGCCGGGGGCGGGGACTCGGGTCGTCGTCTGTCGAACTCGGAAGTGGACGACGTCTCGGCGAGACACGAGCGTCGCGGTGCTCTGCGACTGAAGGACGTCGTCGAGGTTCGCAACCACAAGTTCGCCGCTCGCTTCTTCAAACAGCCCACCTTCTGCAGCCACTGCAAAGACTTTATCTGGTACGCTGGACGATTACTACCGCTTGGTAGTTGGCTTGGTAGTCTAGTGGTTAGCGTGTCGGACCCAATGACCGCGACGTCGGGGGTTCGATCCCTGACCACTGCACTCTCAACTAACAGCCTTGGGCAAGTCGTTCACACACCACAGCCCGTCGGTGCGATGCCCCAGTTTGGGGGCCCTGCCGACTAAATATCCAAATCCAAATCCTTATAGGCCTACACCGGATCCGGAAAAAAAGTAACCCCCTAAACAATGTACGACATTGAAATGGGAATTTTAAACGAATCCAAATAAAATTTCGTGCACCTGATCCCACTAAATCCCTGAAGTAATGACGAGTTTTGTTTAAAAAGTCTAATTTTTTGCGGAGTTAATTAATTTTGAATATGGATGCTCTGTTTCTAATAGGGTGTTACTGCAGTCACTCAGCTAAATGACGTACGTAGGACCTACGTTGTTTTGGTGCAGTTAACGTAAGCAATACATATTATGGAGTTTTTCGCAAAAAGTCATACGGTATTCAAGTTAAAGTGTTCAGACTGTAGAAAGGTGCTGTAAAAAATTTCTCAACAAGCAGTTTACATTGTTCGGATTAAAAACACTGTTGCGACTTTACTTTTTCAACGGAACAACGCGTCTACCCACGTGGCGCGAGACACCTTGTAAACGATAACTGAAGAAACCCAAGACATCATCACTCCGCTATTAGACTTAGGCTACATAATTTGACAATCATATTTGGTAGTAGCTGGAAGAGCGTGTGTACCGGAGCTGGTGGGTTAATGACGTTGACCAGCTGAAGTCGTGCCTGTAGATAGTGTAAATGAAAAGTGGGATGGGAACATATTTCCAGGAGGCGTTCGTGGATGAAACGGTCAGGCTGTATGGTGAGACGTAGGCTCCGTGGTGCAGCCTGCCGTTATTGCGTTATTTCTGAACCACTCTTTTCACGTTCACCTAATTACGACTTCACGGAGATGTAATAATTGTCCGTCACAGTCACGTACAGTACTGACCATAGTCGTCAGTGTCAGTCGTCACGGTCACAGAGTCAACCATTAGGGCGACGCCGTCAGTCACCTGCCAGTAGCCTGTTATTACGACCGGATGTGGTGGTACCGTAACGTATATAGGATATAAACTCCACTACTCCGCGATTTGTTGTGGAATTGTTGGGCAACAAGTCGTTCAGCAAGCTGCACAACATCTTGACATGTTGAGATGCTGCGGACTTGTCGTGTAGTTCTTCAATTTGATGGACTACACCCTATTCGCACTTACGACGCCGACGCGACTCATATACAACTGTCGAGTCTCGTCGTCATCTCAAATGTGAATTGGGCCGTATAGGCTATGTCGTACAAGTGGATTTGACGTAGACTTTTTATTTGTTGTATAGCCTGTTGTGCAGCAAATCAACATCTATTCGCAGTAGTGGAGTTTGGGCCTCACGTGGACTTGGTATAGAGTCATAGAATGTATGCAGAATGATACATGACCACTCCTCTAGGGACTAGTGAATGGGCGAGCGCGACAGTGTTTTTTTCGGTTCCCAAAAGTGCAGTACGCTGTAACTTAAGTACAAAATAAATTCCTGCATCGCACTTCTATTGCACCTGTGTAAACCGTATTAGCAGCTCTTAAGCTTAAGTTCAGCGGCAACGCTGCAGGCGACGACCGGCGAAAGCTTGCGTTAAGCGCACATCTTTGCAGGATAGTGTAGGTTCGAAATGAACACTTGATAGGAACACCTAGCCGTGGAGATAATCAGTATTTGCACCTGTATGTCAGTGTTTTTAATGCACGCCTTATGACAGCAACGACTGTCAGTATAGCGTCGATGCTGACTTGTATAAAGACAATTTTTATTTTATGCCAGTGTGAAAGTTTTGGCCTGATCTAGTTTTCGGACTTGCCGTTATACGTGATTTTGAAACGAAATGATATCATTTTAACTTGAGCCTGTATACTGCCCCGATAACAAGAGATGGGACTTTAAAAATTTGCAGTGACAAAGCTTGATTAAACAGTGACAGTGATCGCAGTGTGTACTGAAAATCGATAGTTAGCCTATACGCAGAGAAAAACTCGTGTGCACATTAGAGAGTTGCGCGGGGTAAGTTATTTCATTCCCATCCCCATCTATCCCCATAAACTTGGAACCCATTTCCAACTGTCCCCATTAAGTCCCTCCTCGTCCCCATCCGTCCCCGCACAAGTTGCTTCTATCCCCCATTCCATCACGACACACCAAAGCACTTCAACACAAGATGAATTTCTGTTTTTTTTCGTACAAGACTAGATATTTGAGTTCAGAAATCCAGAACTCGAATAGGCTATCTAGTCTTGCACGAAATGGAAACATAAAATAGGCCAAGGTGAGCAGAAGTAAATTCAATCTATTGTTTTGTTTCCTATTAATGACATTTTTAATTAATAAAATTATGAGCCATAAAATGGTCCAGCAATATTGCTGAAAAGTTAAATCACTCTCATTACTTTGATTCGAGAGTTTTTAATAGCTGCAGTTAAACCTCCACCAGTTCATTTAGAAACAACAGTCCTTCCACACTGTCACCATCTCAGTTGGGTGCGCTCATTCACAGTCCAGCCAGCTGTGAGAACGATCTCTCCAATCAAGTATTGACTGCTGGGATACCAAACAGATCTCGAGCAACTTGCCCTGTTTTGTCCACCTCCATAACTTGCTTTTCCAGAATGCTTGCAGGCAATCTTCAGTTCAAAGTTCAGACGTCATAGTTCAGATGTTGACTGCCGCGGTATTACCCCAAGACTCACGGTAAAAATCCGCGGTTACCGCGGTATTACCGCCGTCCCCATTACCGTGCAGCTCTCTAGTGCACATGCGCCACCGATGCTTATCTGATGTAGCAGTATATAGCACTGATGATCTAGTGTGCAGAGCTGTTTCACAAGTGCACGTGTCACCAAGCGTAGTAATGACACATTAGGCGGCCGTCCGTAGGCCGCGTTAGTTACGCGTCTTGCTCTTCGTCTGTTCGTCCGTCTGCCCCATGCAGGCTTCTGATTGGAAAACGAAAGGGGACAGAAAGTGAAAATGGGTGAACGTTCTCCATGCAGCTAGGACCATGGTCGAGTAGCCTGTGTGCCAGTTTTCAGCCAAAGATCATTAGAATAAGATAACGCTAGGCCTAGCCTACCATCGACCCCTGAGACGCTGAACAACTAGACGGACAGCCACATATTATGTTGAAGTTTGCCGACTAAATTCTGAAGCTGAAGGCAACGGTAAACGCGGTGCGTGTGTTCAAAATTTATGCTATTTTCGAATAAAAATTAAGCTGGATGTGAGACGGACTATGGAGAGTGCAAGACATCAGGCGGCGTATTTTAGTGGTTCGCTGAATGCGCGCACGTCAGGGATCTCATATCTGTTTAATAATGCCCTGCACACAATATCATCCAGCGGAAGATAATAACATTTGCTTACGCAGTATTCCCAAGCAGCGATGAGGAGACCGTGACCGCGACTGATGCAGTATAATGTATAATTTATCGGTGAGCGCCTGTATAGCGGTCAAGATCATCGGCGTAATCGTGTAACCCCGCGAGACAGACAGCCCGTCAGCAAGATATCTGTTATATGGTGCCATCGCTGACGACGTTGCCGACCATAACCATAATCATAAGCCTGGAAATGTTAAGCGGGCTCCACCTGCCCTGGTATGCAATAAGACTCTGCATTCTCCTGTATGGGCATGCACTGTTTGTCCTGCGACACCTTCCTTATCTGGTGCTATTGACCGTTATCGAAGGGACGTTCTCCTATCCAAGGAACCCTGGATTTAAATTCAGGGCTCCTTGTCCTATGGGCAACTCAGGACTGAAGAATTCGGAAAAGCGGAATCGTTGAACAATGCTGCCAGCCATAGTGAATCGTGACGAGCAATTACAAGTTTTGGTTGTTGGTTTGACCCCAAAATTTCTGGCGAGTTCGTAGCGTCATGCAGTGGCGTATTTAGGATTTGGCAAAGGGGGGCCATGGCGAGCACGCAGAGCGCGAGCCTATAACGGGGGTTTGGGGGCGGAGCCCCCAGCGAGGTCCAGGGGTAGAGCCCCTGGTCGGGAGGTCAGGGGGCGAAGCCCCTTTGAAGCTGAAACACTTTTTGCTTTTGAACGTTCAATGGAAGCCGCAAATTCGCCAATTTTTTTCTGAAATTCGGAAACGCAGAAAATCTCAGCGTCATATCAGATGCAATCTCACATGGCGATTTTAATCGCATATTGTGTCGGTATGAAAAAAGACCACCAGACATTGTTGAATTTTGCAATTCTTGCTGGAAAACGGCAAAAAACGCACCTTTTCATACAAAGTCGCCTTAAAAAATTTTCATGGTCGGGCCAAGGGGGGGCATCGCACCGTGGCCCTCCCCCTAAATACGCCACTGGCGTCATGTTCTGCTCTGTGTGACGAACAGTGAAACGGAGTCGAAAGCGATCGTCTCCAAGCACGCGCGTTTTATTGCATTTTGTTGCACTTGAGCGAGCGTCTTTACTGTTATTATACGGTACACATACGTACCACATATATATACGTATAGTGAATCTTAAGGCCCAAGCTCTCATTACTTTGATTTTTTTTGTGGATTTGCTGTACAGCTTGTTCTGCAACAAATAGAATTAAACGCGATATGGGTCTAATCGGCGGTCGACTGTTGAGTACTCGAGTTGTTAATGGCAATCATGTTGTCAGCGACTGTAGGCCTACTTGACGGCGTCTGTTAGGATCATTTCAGTCATGGCATAACAGTAGCACCGTGCAGCCTGTTATACAAGACTGTGTGATTTCGTTTCACACACAGCAACGCTGCTTTTCTCTGTGCCCGGGGAGTCGGTAGAGCTAAAATGTGGCGTAGCTACGGGCCTAGAACGGGGAGGTCATGTCCCCAGCTTTCCCTCTCTGTCGGGCGCCACTGTTCAGATCTGATACGTTGACGGCCGTATGGACTACTGTTTGTTTCGCAGTGGTAGGTCGCTGGGTTGTCAGTGGCCAGAAATGCGGTTCTGTACGGTAGTCGATAGTTGCCATTGTGCAGGCCTATTGTTGACGCCGTCTGTCGTCGCACTGCCTGGCATATACAGCCTTGACCGATATCATAATATTCGTAAGTCATAACGCCGTGCCTGGCTGATAAGCGATCTGTTCGTATTCACGTTCACCATAAACGAAACAAGTACACAGTCGTCTACAGAAATAAGTTTTGTCCGGCGAGACTGGCACCGTCTGCTGGGTAGGGTATCGGAACTTGAGCTGCTGAAATAGGCTACAAGTTTAGTGCTGAAAATTTCAAACGCAAATTGTATTAGTTTATCTCTAGCCATTTTGTCGCAATTCAGTGTTGAAATGTGCGCTGCATCTATAAATTACGAAAAATTCACAAAAACCCATTTTTCGGGTCGTTCAAGGTCATTGATGTTGATTAATCTAAAAAGCCTGTCACCAGTGCTTGTTATGATGAACAGAATGTTTGTACCTATCTGCAGCCGTCTTCACGCTAAACGAGCCAACAGTGGTAAAGTCACCACTTTTTAGGGGTGTATAGTCGTCTTTGACGCCAGCCTGCGCCGGCCTTCTAGAACCTATGGGGTCGGGACTTGGACTGCCGAAATCTACGTTAAGTGCTGAAAATTTCATATGCAGGTTGTCTTGGTCTTTCTCCAGCCATTTCGTCGCAATTTATTTCAGTGTTGAAATGTGCGCAGCATCCAAAAATTGCGAAAAATTCACTGACAACTCCTTTTGGGGGTTGAAGGTCGTTCAAAAAAGGTCATCGATGTTGATAAATCTAAAAAGCCTGTCACTAGTGCTTGTTATGATAAGCGGCCTGTATGTACCTATCTGCAACCGTTTTCACACTAAACGACCCAATAACGGCAAAATAACGTTTTTAGTGGGGCATCCCCCTTTTGTGACGCCCTCGTTCGAGGGGAACCCCCGCATCAGGGGCACGAAATTTTGTCACAAAAAGCCTGACCTTAGGGCAGTTCACGGTGAAGATTTCGTGATCATAGTGCGCACCGTTTTGATAGAGCTCACGAGTGTGACAGACGGACAGACAGACAGACAGACAGACAGAATCTGCAGTGTCTCAGTAACTTAGAGTGCTGTCATAGCGCCGGAGCATGACAGCCAAACGGACGCGAAGCTCAGCTATGGTATGGGAACAGCGCTGTTCCAACAGGAGCTGCAGCTGTATTGTACAGTTCGTTCTAGGAAATGTTCGGTCAGTCGTTCAGATGATTTAACGTCGCTCGGCGATATCTCCGTCAGTAAAAAAACTCACGACACGACACGCCCTATATCAGCCATATGTAAATGAGAGCATTTCCATGTACGTCGGTCAACACGCATGAAACCTATATACTTCCTGGCGAAGTTACCAGCGCGGCACCTTTTAAAAGTATACTGAAGACACACTTTTTTAAAATTTCTGTTTTTAATTAACTGTTTAAAGCTTTTTGAGTTTCTGTAATGCGCGTCTAGCTTGTTTGTTTTTAGCTACACGAAGTAGGCCTATGTATTGATGATGATTGGTGGTCAAAGAAAATGAATCTGGATCTGCGAAAAAAATCCGGCATTGGAACGCCACCAGAATTTAATCTGTTGGTTCATGGTCCACGTTCCACTTATCCAGAAGAGTTATCAAAATCTGTTCATAACTTGTGAAGATATTTTGTCCGAGCAAGAAACGATTAAAAGCTCGAATGCACACGGGCGCTATCGAGTACGTATAGGGTAGAGCGCGGCTGTGTATCGATCTTCTGATGGCAACGAAAGTGTATGTCATTCATTGCCTGTCGGCGGGTAGGTAACTTAAGGTGAGGCATAAAAACACACCAAAATTTATCGATCATAACTTCTGGCGGATTATCGGAGTTTAATTTGGTACAACTATTTCTGACACAGCTTGTCATCAAATGGTTATTGAAGTTTTCACCTCACTCAACATATGCTTCTGCACTACCTGGGGAAATCAAAACACATGAAATCGGTGTTAAAATGAAAAAAAGTCAAACCATCCGTGACATTGCTGATAGTAACTAGAAGAAGGATAATGAGATTCTAATAGTTTTTGGTACAAACATTTCCGACATAGCTGGCCATCAAATGACCGTTTGCTATGCAGCAGCGAGTTTATACGACGCTGTTTAGGAATATCAAAGAACTCGAGAAGCGCCTGATTGAAGTCTTAAGCAGAACATTATCAACACTGCTATCAACGCATAGAGAATGCATCTCCCTGCATGTGTTTAGACAAATGGTTAATATTAGAATATTTACTGTCAGCAATTGCACAACTGGACAATTGAATAAACTGTCAACCAAAGTGCTAGAAATTTGGACAAAATGTTAAATGTGCGTTATTTGAATTAAGTAATGATATTGAATTGAATAAAAAATGTAATATTTTGCTTGTTTTGCTTTCCGCACGTAGTGCAGAAACAAACGTTCGGTGAGGCGGGAAAAAAATGGTCACTTGATGGCCAGTTGTGTCTCAAATAATCATACCAAAAATTATTAAAATCTGGTCATCCGTCTTCAAGTTACGATCGGTAAATTTTAGTTGTTTTCAATGCCTCACAGTGCAGTAGGAACGGCGTGCCAGTGCGTACCAGGAAGCAAACACCGCACGCTTGTGTCATCGCGTTGCAGACAACGGCGCCGTGAACGCTGCAAGCTCGTTAAGGTTCACGTTTCCTCTACACCTCTTAACGCGACTCCGAACCGCACTTGGATCAGTTTGTTACGCGCGATAGCAGAATGCTTTGCGCGTCTTAGCTATGGCCTCGGCGTCCGTCCATCCGTCTGTCTGTCTGTCCGTCACACTGCTGTATTGTGTCAAAACGGTGCAAGCTAGGATCACGAAATCTTCACTGCGGGCTGTTCCAAGAAATCTAGTTTATCGTGACAAAATTTCGTGCCTCTGGGCGAGGGGGTTCCATTTGAACTAGGGCGTCAAAGAGGGGTACCCTCCCTCCCCTCTAAAACAACGTTTTTTTGCCGCTATTGGCTCTTGTGGTGTGAAAACGGTTGCAGATATACATACATGCTGCTTATCATAACAAGCAGGATGACAGGCTTTTTAGATTCATCAACATTGATGACCTTGAACGACCTTAAACTCTGCAAAAAATGGTTTTTAGTGAATTTTTAGCAATTTTTGGGTGCAGCGCACATTTTGACACTGAATTGCGACGAAATGGCTGGAGATAGACCAAGACAGCCTTCACATGAAATTTTTAGCACTAGACGTAGATTTCAGCAGTCCAAGTCCCGACCCCCTAAGTTCAAGGAGGCCGCCGCAGTCGGGCGTCAAAGACGACTACCCTCCTAAAAAGTGGTTATTTTACCACTGTTGGCTCGTGTAGCGTAAAAACGATTGCATATAGATACAGACATTTTGCTTATCATAACAAGCAACAGTGACAAACTTTTTATTGGTGTTAACGTCAATGACCTTTAACGCCCTTGAACACCCAAAAGGGGTTTTTAGTGAATTTTTCACAATTTTTGGATGCAGCACACATTTCAACACTGACGAAATGGCTGGAGATAGACCAAGACAACCTGCATATGAAATTCCCGGCACTAAACTCAGCCCGACTCCCTTGGTTCAAGGAGGCCGTTGCTGGCGGGCATGAAAGACGTCAACCCTCCCAAAAAGTAGTTGTTTTACCACTGTTGGCTGGTGTAGCGTGAAAACTGTTGCAGGTAGGTACAGACATGCTGCTTATCATAACAAGCACTGGTGACAGGTTTTTAGATTTATCAACATCGATGACCTTGAACGACCACAAAAGGGGGTTTTTAGTGAATTTTTTTGCAATTTTTGGATTCAGCGCACATTTCAACACTGAATTGCGACGAAATGGCTGGAGATAAACCAAGACAACCTGCGTATGAAATTTTCAGCATTAAACGTAAATTTCAGCAGTAGATGCAAGTCCAGACCCCCTAGGTTCAAAGAGGCCGGCCACAAACATGCTGCTTATCATAACAAGCAATAGTGACAAGCTTTTTAGTGGTATCAACCTGGATGACCTTGAATGACTTTGAACCCCCAAAATAGGAGTTTTTACTTTTTAGTGAATTTTTTTTTGCGTTTTCTGGCTGCGACACACATTTTTAGAGCGAATTGCGCCGAAATGGCTGGAGATGGACCTGGACAACCGGCGTATGACATTTTTAGCAGAACGTACGTTTTTAAGAATCTAAGTTTCGTACGGAGTTTTCAAATTTAAGTACTTTTTCAAGATGCATTAATATCTTATTGCTGTAGGCCTGCACTGATTGCCAAAGTGGCAGGACCGCTGCTGCCGCGCTCACGCGATCTTTGCTCAAATTACTTGTTATAGTTAATTTGTCGATCAGTTTGTAGTTGTTAGTGGTGGCTGGAGGCACTAGGTGCCTCGCTATGGCATAAACTGCCATTTGTAGTTAACGGCATTCTCTCAACTTTTCAAGCATAATTATATCCGAACTATATACGCTGCGCTGCGTGAGGAGCTCACACGTGACCGCGGGTGTAGTCTCTTCTCTACACCGGTCTTTACACCCCTCTACACTCCACTATGCGCCCTGATTCTTTCTGAGACTTTGGCGCTTTATAAATCATTTACTTACTTACTTACTTACTTTGCGGTGCATGCAGTTGAAGTACTCCATTTACCAATAACTGTACATTTTCGATGGCTCCGCGCGGCAAGCACTGTCAGGAGAATTGAAAAATTTGTGTGACGAAACTTCGGTCGTCGGTCGACCTGTGTGGCACTTCGTCACGTTTCGCACGCTGACGACGAGCGTGCTGGGTGGTCCGTCGTGCATGGTGGGTCTCGAGAGACTGGATGAGTGAGTGACTGTTCTGCACGACGTGCGTCTACTGCAACTGGACTCGCTTTGGACGTGACCACTTTTGTGCTCCGAGATACATCTTGTTTGAGCTCACTGACGAGTTTGTTCATATAGGCGATTGCACCCACAGTCAAAATGCATTAAGCACTTCCCCCTGCAATTGCTTGTACGTGTACACACCACATATCGCAAAAAAGTCTTCATCATAGCTGTCGCGAGAGGTGCCATTTCAGCGCACATTCGTCAGAAACTATTTAGCAGCCAAGCTGCTCTTAAGCAGGCATGTAGACCTACTCGCAGCCCGCTGGGAATTAGTCAGACCCTTTGGAGAAAGAAGCGAGATGGTAAATTCATTCATTCGTCATTTATTTACAGTGTATTCATTTATTTATTCGAAGTTTGACAAAGACAGACAAAGTGCTAGTTACCTCCGCCAAAGAGGTAATGTTTTTGTCGGACTTTGTCTGTTTGTCTGTCTGTGTGTGAGCAAGATAACTCAAAAAGTTATGGACGGATCTTTCCGAAATTTTGAGGGTATGTCGGGCATGGCATAAACTACCAGTGATTCAATTTTGAGCGTGATTCGGTAGGAATCCTGGATTCTAGATCACTTTAAAATTTTCGTTACCATTGCGTTAAAGGGGGCATAAGGGAACCGCTGGCAAAGCGAAGATGGTGACGCCACCTGGCGAATAGCTATGCCTTGGCGGAGGTACCTGCGGGCTACGACTGCTTTTCTAGTTGTTACACAATAAAACGAATTTGACAGTTATTGAGACAAATAAAACAAGTAATTTGAGCAAAGCTCATGAGACGCGCGACTGCCTTAGCAGTTTCTGTTTGCAGCCTCGCAGGTTGTTTTTGTCTATCTCCAGCCATTTCTTTGCAAGAAGTTAAGGTCATTCAAGGTCATTGACGTTGACACCATTAAAAGGCTTGTCACTAGTGTTTGTTATGATAAGCAGCATGTCTGCATCTATCTGCAAGCGTTTTCACGCCACACAAGTAGCGGTAAAAATAACCACTTTTAGGGGGTATCCTTTGTTGATGCCCGCGTGCGCCGTTCTCTTTGAGGCTAGGGGGTCGGAACTTGCAGCAATAAAATCTACGCTTAATCTTGAAAGTAAAAGTGACATATGCAAGTTGCATTGGTCTATCTCCAGCCATTTCGGCGCAATTCAGTCTTAAAATGTGTGTTGCAAAGCAGCCCAAAATCGCGAAAAATTAACTGAAACGGTTTATTTTGGGGTTTCAGGATCGTTCAAGATCATCGATGTTGACACCTTTATGAAGCTCGTCACCAGTGCTTGTTATGATAAGCAGCATGTCTGTGCCTATCTGTAACCGTTTACACGCTATACGACCCAATAGCGGTAAAATAGGCACATTTTAGGGGGGCCCTCTTTCACGCCCCGTTTGAGAGAAACCCTCTCACCTAGGCGCACAAAATTTTGTCACGATAAACTACAATCCTTGCGGCAACCCACAGTGAAGATTTCGTGATTCTAGCTTCCACCGTTTTGATAGGGCTGCAGGGTGTGACGGACACACAGACAGACGTTTAGACGATGGCTCAGACGCGCGAAGCATTACATGCTGTCGCGCGAAAAACCGTTCATGTTGATACAAACTGTCAGCGTACAGCATTCTTATGATGAAGATTTTTTTCGTTGATGACTGATGTGGGACCAGGAAATTGGCAGTTGCGGCTTCGTTCACGAAGACTGTAGTGCTGCACTCGCTCAGGAGGGGATAGCAAGTGCTGACTATTGCCGGTGATTTGTGCGAAAAGTAGGAGAAAAGGAAGAAGGGATGGAAAGTAGGCGAGTATATAGGGGACGGGAGAAGAAAGCTGGCCGCGACAGCAGTTTTTAAAGTAACTGGTCATTAGTCGAATCGGCACCGTATAGGCCTAGTCCTATTTTTGCCGGGTTCCGGTCCACCATAAGCATAGTCGGAGGCCGCAATAGCCAAGGGCCGCAGAAGCTAAAGATGCAATTTATGTCCATTTCTAATCCTGTCAATTACCGTAATTCTATCCCTAATCTTCCCGCTGTTCGGACTATAGTGAATCGTCCTCGTTTTATAGAGGTTGGTTGTGACGTGGGTGGACGATTTATACGGTCATATTTCGTCTCGTCTGGGGATAGTTTGTTGTTGATTTCAGTTAGGCGTCTCATCAGTCAGTGGCCGTGCAGCGTGACTGCGCGCTGCGAGGATGCGTTCGCTCGCTTCTTGTTCATTGACGCTGACAGTAGGCCTAGCTGAAGAGCGCAGTCTCAGCAGCAGCGATTTATATAGGTTATTGTTGAGTCCACTACAAGTCCAGTGAGTTGGACGAGCCGGAATGTCTGTGAAATTCCGTATTCGTAATCTGAGAAACAAACAACGACGCAGTAGAATGTTGGAAATTTGACCATACTTACCCTAGCTGTCGACCAAGAAGTTACTATATTTAACTAATCACTTCTGAGACCAAACAGGGCACAGATTCGTACCATAAGTTTTCCCCAGACATTTCGGAGGCAGGCTGCATTCACTGTTGGATGTAATGCTCTAGCGGTCGGGATGAGCACAGTGCTTAGTATTCCGCACGGGACATGGCTGCTGTGCTGCTGGAGCAGCTTGTATACGTCAACAGTTAAATCGTACATTATTAACGTCTGCAGTACGTTAGCGTAGGTCGTATTATTCCGATGCGGACGCGTTCTATCCGGCGAGTAGCATACAGCACGAGACTGCGCAATGCTATTTTATACGAGCTGCGGTGAAAAACTTTCAGCTGCTGCTGGTTTGATTGGTTACCATGGTCTCGGGTGTGTCGTGATTTCATGGAGTCACTCGACGGACGCCTCGCAGTGCTAAGCTCGCTATCTAACTGCTCATCAATTCCTGGCCATTCGTTGTTGTCCGCAGGATGCTTAGTTACTAAGCGTTCCGCACGCTGACAAACGGGTGCAACCCGTACGGTATTGCACTTTGCATTTTAAGAGTGAATTGCGCCGAAATGGCTAGAGATAGACCAAGACAACCTGCGTACGAAATTTTCAACATTTAAATGTAGATTTTCGCAGTTTAAGTCAGGACCCTCTATAAATTCAAAGAGACCTGCGCACGCGGGTGTCAAATAGGGGTACCCTTCTCAAAAGTGTTATCTATCCGCTGTTGTTTTGTCTAACATGAAAATGGTTGCAGGTAGGCACAGACATGCTGCTTATCATAACAAGCACTGGCGACGAGCTTCTTAGGAATGTCGACATCGATGACGTTGTATGACTTTAAACCCTAAAAATTTTGATTTTTAAGTGATTTTGGGGCAATTTTTGGCTGCAAAAGAGTGAATTGCGACGATATGCATAGAGATAGACCAAGATGACCTGCGAACAGGAACTGCCATAGGCTCTCGCGCGTCTCATGAGCATTAGCTGAGATTTCTTGTTGAAATTGTTGCGACACTCTTTTCCCACTGCGGCTTTGAGGCTCGATTTTATAAATTTTCTGTTAAGATGCCCTCTACCATGAGTCTGTTTTTAAAGAACTTTTTGGTCAACTAATTTACAGGAAAATTAGTATAACTGGTGCTATCATATGTCAGATTTTAGCGCCAAGGTGCGTCAAATTCGATTTCCGCTGGCGGCGAGTGTGTGTAACAGCATATAGGACTCTTGGTTGTTAACGGAGCCGGACACCCGATCGACTTGGGTGGCATAAGAATTCTGCTTAACCGTCGCTGGTGCACCGTTGCAAAAAGCCACAACAGTAAGGCGTAAATCTTCTACTTCTGCCTGTGTTCCTCTTTCACTCTTGTCTTTTCTAGAGCTTTATTTACGGCGTCGTACATTTTGCACGAAACTGTTGCCCTACGAAGTCTAAAACGTTAGCAGAGTCGTTATAGTTGATGGATGTGTAGGTCTATATTAGCGTTTTTGTGACTGTTATTGCAGCTACAGCTTCTCTCGAGAACTTATATATGCCTCTGGCCACTTATCCGTGCATTATTACCAATATGACATAAGCTTACAGCTCTGTTGCCGTCCTGGCCAAATCTGAAAGCAAAGTCTTATAATCTTTGCATGTTGAAGACTTACATAGAAGAAACCCTATATAGCTTGCGCGTCCACGCTCAGGGTTATTCATGAGATGTCACACTTTGACGCCCGCATTCGACGGGAATCTTCTCACGTAAGCGGCAAGAAATTTTGTTACAAAAAATTTGCGACACTACGCCATCGTAAGATGAAAACCCAGAATCTCTCTCACCTGGGCTTGGTCCGAATACCGGTTTGTGACGGATGGAGACAGAATTACGATAGCTAGTACGCGCTTAGCACTACGTGCTGTCGCGCCTAAAAACGATGCAAGCTGTGTGCAAGGAGTGTCTAGTCTTGGTCGATTTTGTTCAGACGGGCAGCTTATATATATACTTTCCACTGTCGGAAAATGCGTGGCAAACTATTGCAAATTTTCAGCAGAGTGGCACAATTTTGTCAGTATTTGGTGACGTTATCTTCGTTATGAGCATGATTAAAAGATAAAGACTGGTTGGCGTACTCCTGTCTCTTTAACATTATGGTTCGTGTCTAACGGCAACAGATGGCGCCACCGTCAGTTTTTGGGGAACCGACTGCTTTGTTATATATTCTTTGACGTGCTTATCAGCGGACGATGCGTTCTTTTCGCTAATTTACGTAAGATTTTGTGAAGTTTTTGGCGGTATGTAAATTCCGGAGTTTATATGCTGTTTATTACTGTTGATTGTTATTTGAAAGACGACCGTGTTCGTTGAATTGCAGTGCGTGC
>Ga0209367_1006817_pt1 | contig 15767 bp, 5 predicted proteins | sample WorMetLIZISLAND2_FD_187412 | JGI IMG/M metagenome (GOLD analysis project Ga0209367, IMG submission 187412) | Marine gutless worms symbiont microbial communities from Max Planck institute for Marine Microbiology, Germany - Olavius geniculatus... ... | reverse complement strand
TTCTTGTAGTGTTATAAATTTGTATTGCTCATAGCAGTGTTTGATGCACGTTTGATGCGTCTCATTAAACCAGTCATTCATTCATTCATTCATTCACTGGCGGCGTGGTAGGGAGACAGGGGAGCAACGATTTCCCACCTCAAATTTTTGGCCGTCGAAAAATCTTCTTCTTGTCCGAAAATTTTCGTCCACAAATGAAAAATTTGGGCCTGAAAACCTCCATTTTGGAGAAATTAATGAGCAGAATTTTGAAATTTTGAGCTCCCATAATCTCCTCTGTCGGAAATATGCAGCCGTCTGCCGGACAATTGCAATTTTCTGTCCTGCCTATTTTTTTGACTTTTGACGAAATTATTAAAAATCCACCTACAGTCGCCGCACACACATGATGTAGGTTGTAGGCCTACCACTGTCAGTGTAGAGTGAAGACTGAAATACGTGGGCTAACGAACTGACTATTGAGGCTGTAGTTTCCGCTGCACGTGCGTAGTAAAACATTTGCAAACATTTGGCAGAATTGTGGCATTTTACTCGTAGCCACTGCTTAAATTCCAACACTCACTGTGTTATTAAAGTTTTTGGCAAAAACAATATGAAGGCGTGAATTATTCACATCTCAACGTTTCGCTACACTATATGCTGACAAATTCAGCATTTAAAAACTGACATTCAATTACAAAACACTGGGGCGAAACGTTTGATGTACTCATGACTTTTTTTTATTTTTAGCACTTATTGTAAATGCAGTGTTGATTGTGTTACTAAAATTGAACCTGTCAATATTTCATGCACTGCAGTGGTGACAAAAAATGAAGGTTTACTTTCTTGTTCGCTTTGCAGCTTATTATGTGATTGTATTGCATTACAAAGTCCGCTAATCCGTCAAATCTAAGTGACGAAGTTAGCGATTGCACGGTGTTTCACAGACTGGTGGTCGCTGTGTAAAATAATACGGCATCAATCGTTTTATTCTTTGAACAGATTCATGGTGATTCGCGGCTGCGCCTTGGGTGGTGCCATCGTGTCGTAGGCTAGTCAATCAACTGCCACTGCCTATAGTGAAAAAAAAACAAAAAAAAACACTTTATCAATCTGTTGTGTGAGATCGAAAGATATTGTTATGTTTGAGGAGTAAGTATTTGTTATTAATCACGTCTTACACAGCAATATACTACCGCTGCAGAATTATTCGAAAACAAGAAGAATCCAGCTATATTACGAAGGCTTTTTAATAAGCACTTTTTTTATCCCTTTGTATGTAGTTTTGCTCTTACATGTGTATTACTTGTGCAATATATCATTGTGTGCGTGTTATCGTTTTAATTCCACGTAATACCAAATATACTAAATAATAATGTTTGTGCGATTGCCATTTGTTAATTAAAAACCTCTCAATATTTACTTTGATGATATACTTACTCAATTATAGGCGCCCTGTTGTTTTAGTTGCTAACGTCTGGGTTATCTTTTTATCCGGCAAAGTGTTGTCGATGGCTGATGCGTGATTGGCTGCAGGTCGCTGGAGCACCTGTCGTCGTCGTCATGGCAACTGCGGCGCGGGCGGGACGCAGACACGCCGGGTCAGCTGTATGCTCGGTGATGACGGTCTGATGGTCAGTGAGTCGCTGTGTGACGGGGAACTGAAGCCGCCGTCATATCGTGCCTGTTTCGTCGTCTGCGATCACCATCGACTGACGTACCGGTGGTCTGTGGGCGACTGGACACCGTGTCAAACCACGGCTCTGCACAACGCGTGCGCCACCGTGCACGACCAACCACAGGTTCCAGTGGCTTCTATACCCCCCAAATCTGGAATCGGAATCGGGCGCAACTTTTCCCCTACTTTCCCCACTTTCGGACTTAAGTACTTCTTCCTTTCTAGATTTTTTTCTAGGGGAAGTTTTATTAACGATAGATTAAAAAGGGGAAATGAAAAATAGGGGAGAGTTTGGTTAAGAGTGAAAAAGTGGAAAGTGAGGAAAGTTTTGAGCTACACCTTTAACAAATCCCTCTATTTTCCACTGGGCGCAAGCTGCGCCCAAGGGGTAGGGTAGGCCTATAAGGATAGAAGCCACCGACAGGTTCTCTTACGTCTATGGCGAGTTTCATGTAGCCAAAATTCCATTACGCCGACTTTGTCGCTGACTTTGTCGCAACCACATTGTGGGCTGGTTTGAAAGCCCAACACTTACTCGTGGCATCCCCGTTTCATGGAACTTCCCGCGCGGTGAAGTTTCGGTTAAAGTCGGCGTAATGGAATTTGGGCTTTATCATTCATGCCATTATTATCATCAATATCATAAATGTTGTAGCGACTACCCTATTGACTTCAGTGACATCGACGGTACGTTATACAGTGTTCCGAGTTGTTGAAACGGATGTTTTGAGAGCTTTGCGATAAGACAGAGCAAGACGAAGGTTTTCACTAAGCTATTCTGGAGAAGAATCTAGCTCAGTTGCAGTGGCATTACGTTCCGCTTGTATAAAAAAGAGCTTGCTGCCAGCGTTGGCCCAGACCGATTTTCACTCAGTGAGACAATTGACACGTCGTGCACAAGTTATACTAATAGGCTAGGTATAGTACTATCGTTTTTGGTTGATCTTACTTACGTTCGCGCTTATGATACAAGATTGTGTCTGTCTGTCGTCTGTCTGTCTGTAACGCTTGTATTGTGGCTAAACGGTATATACCGTTGAACAGGGCGATGTCGAGTTCCTACAGGCTGTCAGTAGTAACCATGTTTCTATCTCCAGTGGTTTAGCGATTATCTTTGTATTTGAGGGTTGCTGTTTTTTTTTCTTGTGGAATGTTGTTCTTGTCGAAAGAGTGGAAAGGCTGAAATAAAACAACGCACGTGAAGCGATAACCTTCTAGTGTTACTAACAGTCATTACGAATTTGTGTTTATCACCGTAAAGCCACACTGTTGGCTATTGCAGGTCTATGAGCTCTAGCAGCGAGCGCGTACGTAGAAAGTACAGACGGTTGCTTATTATTGGCACACAGCGCGAGAGTGTAATGCCCCATTTACACGATCGAGCAAACGTCGAGCAGACGTCGAGCAAATGTATTTAAAATACACGTGCTAATTGCTCGACGTCTGCTCGATGTTTGCTAGCATTCATTCAGCTAGCTCGACGAGCTATGGTAATTAGCATGCTAATTAAGAGGGCGGGCGAGTTGTAACTGGAAGGCCTATATAACACATGATGAGCTGTGGGCTAAGCCTAGGCCTACATTTGAGCCAGAAGGCGGGGTTCCATCAAGTCTGCTTGATGTTTGCTCGATGTTTGCTGGATCGTGTAAACGGGGTATAATTCTCTGCCTGCGTGCAGGAGTTGACGCTGTACGGCATACAGCGACGCAATGTCACGTGTCGTCACGTCTGTGAGACTGAGTCCACATCATCATCATCAACATCATCATTGAAGACTCCGAGTGATGCTTGTCTGCTGACGAGTGGCGGTAGTCCGCCGGCCACGGAGAGGCTGTGCCGGCTGCCATGTCCTCAGGATTGTGTGGTCACTGAGCTGGGGCCGTGGTCGCCATGTTGCGGCGGCCTGCAGACCCGCCAGCGCCGTGTGCTGGTAGGACCTCAGCACGGTGGTCGAGCCTGCCAGGCACCCTTGCTGGACAGCCGCCGCTGCAACGACGACGATAACAACGGCAACAACAAGGACAACAACAACAACAACCAGGAGGCTTGCGGCGTGCTGACGACACTGACGGTACGCCGTCGACCGATCTACCTAGTAGGTCGATGTTCTCACTATATTCTAAAGTCTATCTGTTCATGGTAGAACGGTGGCGCCAGCGACACGTTTTACTGTGACTCACAATTATATTTGACTTCTCGCTCGTTCAGTTCAGTTCAGTTCAGAAATAATACGAGTATACAGGCTGACCACGTGTGTCACACCGATTTACTTAGTATTGCCGTCTTCTCTCTGTGATGTCTACATGGTAATGGTAGAACGGTAACGCAGCGTTGACCGGTCTACCTGGTAGGTCGGTGGTCAAAGTGTGAGGTCGTGGATGATCGCTATCCTATCGGACGTCGTTACCGTTCGGTCAGCTGCATAGACGAACTGGGTCGCTCAACTGAACCCAGGTAGAACTTCAGACTTTTAGTTAGAATTTGAGTCCTAAAAACAAAGTGTCAAGTACAGGAGCGTACGCCAAAGATTTGTTTTACTCCGGTGTAAAATTTACTAGGCATGATCGTGAGGATATGTTAGTTTAATAGGCGTTGACAGTCATCATCGTTACTCCATAAAGGTTGACTTGGCCTGATTTTGGGCGAATATAATTACTGATACAATTTTGTCCCTCAGCCCCTGCTTGAGTCCGATTCGAGCGCATTGCAGACTCGAGTACTGGTCAGTGGTCATTTGTCACTGGTAAGTAAGTAAGTAAGAAAAAAAGCAAGTGCATATTTAAATGCACAGTGTCACCAAGTGGCCGAACCTGAGGCACTTGGGGGACGCTGAAAATGCGAGATTGGGATTTTGCGAGACTGGAATTTGCGGCACAAACGCGCTCAAAAATGCAGGGCTGGGAAATACGAGACTGGAAAATGCATCCCAGGGCTGGAAAATGCCGGAAAACAAATTACGTGTGTTGTTAATGTAGTTAACTTCAGCCGTCAACACTTTTATATTATGAAGATAAAATATATACGTCTAAGGCTATAACCATCATCATGACGCGTAAACAGCTGTGGTCCCCACGATGTCTACGTTCCTCTGCATTTTGCCACATCTGTCTCCAGATGGCTGGTGTGCCACTGCTGATCTGCTGTATCCAGGTTTTTCGAGGACGCCCAAGAGGTCATCGCCAGTTTATTCTTGGACTCTGACCGCCCTTCATTGCGATGACCTGACTTAACACTTGGTGTACAAACATCAATCCACCAAGACGGACCCGACAACTCGTATTAAAGGGCCAGACATTTAAGCTTACAACTTAACGGTAAGCACAAACAACGGGACTGAAACATTTGAATACAATGCCATAGACATATCAATTAGTAGCACCATTCAATCCAAGCTCTCATTTTCTCTTATATTTCAGTCTCGCATTTTCAGTCGCCCTGCACTTGGCTGAGCCGCTATGGGGACAGTAGGCCTGCTGGCAGCAGTGAGTTTTAAGGAGGCGACGGAAAGTGTCTGCAGAAGTAGAACTTCGAATACTAGAGGTTAGTGAGTTCCAGACTGTGTGGCTGCGATGCTAAAACCGCGGGAGGCAAAGATTATGCAAACACATGGAACCGACAGCAGATTGGTGTTGGCAGAACGGTCAGTGGTTTTAGCTTTGTCGAAAGTCTATTCCAGGAGATGCGACACTAACGCCATGCTGTGTCCGGTTTATCTATCGATTTCGAGTGTTTGATAATCCAATTCCGACTCCCAAGTAGTGCGGCGATGATCATGTGATAATCTACGGTTAACGTTAGAGAGGCATGACGTTAGGGCTATGGTTAAGGTTAAGAATTTGGCGAACTGGAACTTTCGGATTATCGACCTGTAATCGGTGTGCTGTGCAGTCGCTGTGCGTCGAGTTCACCGGCACCGGCTGATCGACAACTCTGTCTGATTACGTCAGAACCACTCCACGATGATGACGTCACTGCACTGCTTCCGGCCACCACGTACAACCAATCAGCTTACGCCGTCGTCGGCGTCGACGACTCGTATGACGTCACAGTGACGTCAGACTGCGCCCGAGAAACGCAGCCTACAGCTTCTCACACGACGGCAGACGACATGTGCCGCAAGTAAGCAGAGATTTTTATAATCAGTTATTGTAAAACACTGACAACGGTATCCTCAACCAGTCGCAATGCTCCCATACAGATTTTACGCGTTTACACTCATTAGTCATTACAGTGGTGCTAGAGTGGTGGTTGGTGGCGTACGGTAAGCTGTCGAAAGGTTGTTATCAAGTGGTTACTGCTTAAAAACTAAACCATGTCAGTTGAGTTAAGTTCAGTTCAGTTACGTCGCTCTGTTACTACTTAAATGGGTGTCTGTCTGTAGACAGGTAAACCATTTACGTGTATAACCAGTAACGGTGCGAGATAGGGCCTAGGTTAATATTAATCACTAATAGGAAGTCGTACACTGGCTCTCGATTGGCGCCAAATTCAATGACCTTGAATGACCTTGAACGCCAAAATAGGGGTTTTTATGGATTTATTGGCGATTTCGGGCTGCGACACAAGTCTATATCATTCACAAGGTGGCACCACGCTACTATCATTATGTGATCCAGATAGAAAATTTGGTATTTGTATATTAACTTAGCGTGAACACCCCGATTTTCAGCTAAACTACTGAACCGGAACTGCTATAGACTTTCGTGCGTCTCGTGAGCATTAGCTCAAATTTCTTGTCAGATTGCAAATCGCTTCTGGTCACGATTCTGATTCATCTAAGCAACGCTATAGCAATTGCCGGACTTTACGTTTACTTCCACCGTTGTTGTGCTGTTTGAATAGTCACAAATGGCTCGTCGGGGAATGGACGGCGTGTGAAAGTCGACTCAACTGCGGTCAAGGACTTCAGAACAGGACCGTTCTTTGCGTCCAGGTCCACGGTAACAAACTTATACCCCGTTTACACGATCAAGCAAACATCGAGCTAACGTCGAGCAAATGTATTTAAAATACACGTGCTATATTGTTCGACGTCTGCTCGACATCTACTCGATGTTTGCTAGCATTTATCCAGCTACCCCGACGAGCTATGGTAATTAGCATGCTAATCAGGAGGGCGGGCGGGTTGTAATTGGAAGGCCTATATAACATGTGATCAGCTGTGGGCTAAGCCTAGGCCTACATTGGAGCCAGGGAGCGGGGTTCCATCAGGCCTGCTTGATGTCTGCTCGACGTTTGCTCGATCGTGTAAACGGGGTATTACTCTGACTCGCATGCACGCACTAGTGTTAGGATATGGTTAGGGTTAGGGTTAATAATAGAATTAGGAATAGAGGTGAATTGCATTCTTAGTTTAGGCCTAGACTTTTTTCGCGTTCAGTTCATTTGCATGAATATGCGGATGACGGCAGATACGCAGTCAATAGCAAGCAACAATTTTCTAATAAGCTGAGACGATTCTTCTTAGAAATACGGTATGTATGACATTGTCGTTGAAACGATTTTAGTGGAATCATCGCCAGCACCAGTAATGTTAGATGTATCTGTTGAAAGTTAGCCTACTATAATGCGGTACAAATATTGAATATTAAGAAATTTAAAATTTTGAAAAAAATCACAAACCGGACATCTACCTGCTCGATATATGGCTGTGACGCTGACAAAACCTGTCATAATTTAATGCCATAATTATTCAGGGACGATATAGGTCTAACTGTAATATGATGTGTTGCATGCGACTGCAAAGTATTTGTGCATCAACTATGGCTAAAACATACGTTTGAAAGTTTTTTTTCGCTTTTTAGCTGTTTACTGTTTTTTTTCATTGGTTTTAAAGGTTTAAGGTTTTGGTGTACAAAGAAATCGGAACGACGAAATTAAGACCGAAAGCAAACATTTTTATATATTTTTCATCACGTCACATCGTTTGTGTTTAGTAGGCTTCATGACGTCAGAACTTTAAAAAATCACCAGTAAGACATGAAAATAAATTACGATTTGTATTATGAATTGCACGGCAAAGAAAAACCTTAAAAACCGATAATTTGAAATTTTGACCATTTCTGACGATTTATGGAGGTGAAAACTCCGAAATCTAGGTTTTTGAAGTTAATTTTGCTAGCAATTTGGTCGCATGTTTAATTAGACTTGGTGCCGGTAGCTGACGCCCTGTGTGGCATGGAGGTGCCGGAACACACACGCTTCTGTGAGTTGCTCTGTCCTCACGACTGCATTGTCTCGCAGTGGTCCGAGTGGTCCGAATGTCTGCCGGATATCTGCCGTCATATTGCAGCCAAGTCCAAGGAAGGTCGCTTAATCACTCACTGTCTTGCTAGTTGGTCCTCGTGAAATGTTATATCGCAAATACTCGCCCGTAATTGTTACCGTTGCCAACTGCCTATCTTCTGAAAAAACCAATAAACCAAAACAGACGCTTTTTCAGCAGGCGCTGGCAGTAGTGATGTTGGACTTTTTTTAGACAGAAATCATTTTCTGCAAGTGTTGTGCTATGAAAGTCACTTAATACTAATACTAATAATAGCGCCAATATGCGAAGCTACAGAGGCGCTAACGTTTCGTTTGATTCGTGTTTCCAGCACGTGGTTGTGATAGAATTATTGACTCGTTTGATAAAAAAAACTCAAACGGAGAGGCCTACTACAAAAACCGAGAAGTCAGCTTCTTCGTGCGTATTTTTGCGAAAATTGTTATTATCAGAAGGTTAACTGAAGATCTGCTTGCTGAGATGATCACTTAATGTTTCGTTTGATTTGTGACTTGGGGAATAATAACGATGCTCTTGCTGATGATCGCAATAAAAAACAGTTTACCTACGCACGGAGGAGATGTGGTATATAAATTGTAGTTATTTACTTACTTGCTAAAGTGCTAAAATATCGAGTTGCTTTAACTTACACGCCAGCGCCTCAGATTCGACCTTCAACCATTGGCGCTATATAAATATTTTGATATTGCGTTTATTCACTTGACGTTGAAGGGGAAAAGTTTTCAACGTTATTAGGCATATACTGCGGTCGTTTTGTTGTCTTTGTTACGGCGGTTGTTAATGAACAGTTGTCATTGGGTAATTTCACAAGTGAGCGGCTGTTTGGAACAGTATCATTGTCACGCGCCGTGACCGGTAACGAATTGACAGTACTGTTTGTACCGCTGCCGGTGTCCCATTATAGGATCGCTCCCAGAGAAGTCTCCCCCGCTTGACAATTTACCGGCAAAAATCCGCCCCGCCCGGCGGCCCGAGACGGATTTTTAACGGCAAATTGTCGGCCGGGAGAGACTTTTCTGGAGGACGATCCTATAATGGGAAGACTTTTTATGGGGCTGGGGATATTTTAATAAGAAAGAGGCATATCAAATCCTTGATTATATCTTCCTGTGCGTATTTTTCATTTTATGTGATATCGGCGCCTTAAGTGCCGGGCTGTATTTATCAGACACTTCACTGAGCATGCAGAGCCGATCATGCGTGAAACACTGCGACACTACGTTGAATGAATCAGCTTCGTGGCTGATGACAATCAATTTCCTGAGGTCTACTTAGTCTTTCTATTTCTTCACCATAGTGTCTGGAGTGTTATAAGTGCCCACAATCTCACCACACTTAAACATGATGACTGATAGTCTCGCCTTTGCCGTAGGGTTAATTTGGCATCAAAAACTTGTCTTCGGCTTCACTTTAGGCTTCAACAATAACATTGCCGGAAGCGATGCCGGCTATTGCAGCAGATGCCACCGGGTCGTGGTCCGTCCGTCCGTCTGTCCGTCTGTAACACTCGTCTACCCAGTTAAAGCTGTTGGGCGGAATGATATTCATCGGGCGGGAAGGTCAGGCCCTGCTTTTGTCATTGTTTGATGCCGCATAGATGCGAATTAATAATTTTAAAATTATGCTCTGTATGTCGTTAGTGTAATTTACTTATATTGAAGATTTTCAATTTGTGTGGCAGGGTACCGGGTGCGGCGTCGTACAATGTTACAGCCGAGCGAGGTGGGTGGTCTGGAATGTCCTGCTTTGCACGTCATACAGCCGTGTCACTACCAGCCTTGTCACACGTGGTTGATGACGTCACGCGCAGACTGCCAGCTCGACCGTGACGTCACCGGTTCGTGCGGTCAGGGACACAGGAACAACAGCGTCGTCTGTGTCGATCAGCGACAAGTAAGACAACTTTTGATCGATCCTTGCATTTATGAGCCTTGGATATACAGTAGATATACGCGAGATGGCGGTATGGTGTGGCCTGGTGAAGGGCTAAAGCGCTGGTCTTGCTCAGCGAAGTTGCTATACGCCGAGCGCGGTTACTGCTTGGATTGGTGACTGTCTGCAAACAGGTAGACTATCTTTTTACATGAGATATAACGCTGATCTACCATTTTTTTTTCGGCGGGATTTAGGTCGGGCGCCTTCACCTGTATCATGTGTGATTCGGATCCCATATGGCGGGTGACGATCCGTAGCTCTGAGATGAGTTCCATCATTCATGAAGAAATATAACCTACACATAGTGAAGAGCGTAAATATTATTAGAAAGAAACAACCTGCAAGATAACAGTGCAAGGCAGGGCGGTAAAACAATCTTTGAGTGACTGAACATGGTACTGGCGATGACGATATTCATCCGTATCCAAGTAGATAGACTTCAAGCAAGATAGAATATTTTAACGATAAAGCAAGGTCGAATAGAATTTCGATAATTTTCGTAGGAACTTGCGGTTAGAAAACGTGCAGTTTTACACATTATTAGTTTGCACTTTTACGAGTATATTATAACTGACTAATGACTGTAGCGATCACGCTAGTAAATCATTTGTCGTGACTCGTGATGCGTGTGATGTATGTTGCAGAATGTGGTCGACGATCGTTTGTGCGGTGAATCCAGTGCGCTATCCCACGAGCAGTGTGTCGTAGCGTGTCCCGGCGACTGTCTTCTGTCCGACTGGAGCGCTTGGTCGCAGTGTTCTCAATCATGCGGCGCCGCCCGGCGTGGAGCCACTGGATACAGGACACGCTTCCGACAGATTCTCGCCGGGGGTACGGACAAATCCACGTCAGTCATTCAGTCAATCAATCAAGAGCTGTTTTATACCCCGTTTACACGAGGAAGCACACATGAAGCACACGTATTCAATATACGCCGTTATCAAGCCAGCTCTGAGAGTGCACGACGTGTGCTCTAAGTTTGTTTTAAGTTGGCTCTAAGGCTGCTCTAATGGTGCTTTATATGTGCTTCATGTATGCTTTCTCGTGTAAACGGGGTATTAGTGGCGTAACGGCAGGGTGACGGACTTACGATAAAGAGATCTTGGGTTCAACTCCCGATCGGGTTGCTATCAAGTGGCTACTGCTTGGATGGATGACTGTCCGCCGACATATAAACCATCTCATTACCATAACCAACACCAAGGTCAACTTAGCCAACTCAGCCTTCTATGCCTCCGGGGTAAGTTAATCCAGTACCAACGTGTCTGGCTGGAGTTAAAGCGAGACACGATCACCTGTGTCGTGTGGCAAATAATAAATACTGTGTGATCCCATATGGCAGGTGACGCTTCGTAGCTGTGCGATGGGTTTTCTATAAAGAGCTGTACCCGACCTTTAACCTTTTGGCCTTTAAAACACAGTTGGATAACGCCATGCGTCGCAAACGAAGCAGAGAAATGACGCCGGAAAATAACGCTTATATATCGCGTTAGGCGAGCGCGTGAGCAGGCGCAGTGCAATACGTTAGTACACCGGTGTGCAGTGGAACGGACGGCCGCATACATGACGACACATGGCGTGGCTTGTTTATTGTTATTGAGCAGACGGTGCGGCGTGTCCTGCGATGCGGTCGTTGGTCGACAGAGAGCGTTGTACGCAGCCGATGGTTGGCTGTTACACGTTCCGGTGGCAAGCGACCGATTGGAACGACTGTCTGCCCGTACACCAGGGGGCGCTACAGTGCGGCCCAGACGTCGGCATTCAACAGAGGGACATCCACTGCGTTGACAGCTCCGGACACAGAGTCCCCGCCAAAAGGTGAGCTTAACACAACTCAGCCTTCGATCCCTCCGGGGTAGGTAAATCAAATACCGTCCTGTCTGTCTGGCTAGGGTTACAGCGGAATGAGTTTACCTGTGTCGAGTGGCACCAAACACGTAACATTGTGTGATCCCATATGGAAAGAAAGGTGACCGTTCGTAGCTCTGCAGTGTGTTTCCCGAAAGAGCTGTACCCTTAAGTTCAAGGAGGCCTGCACAGGCGGGCGTCAAAAAGGGAAACTCTCCCCGATCCGTAAAAGTGGCTATTTTATCGCTATTGGCTCATCTAGCATGGAAACAGTTTCAGATAGGCACAGACATGCTGCTTAGTCAGTCGTCACTAGTGTTTGTTATAACAAACACTAGTGATGACTGACGAGCTTTTTAGTGGTGTCAACACCAATGACTTTGAATGACCTTGAACCTCCAAAATAGGGGGTTTTAGTGTTTTTTTCAATTTTCGGCTGCGGCGCACATTACAAAAGTGAACTGCGCCGAAATTACTAGAGATAGACTTGGACAACATGCGTATGAATTTTTTTAGCATAGAGCGTACATTTTAGCCATCTGAGTTTCGACCTCCTAGGTGCAGGGAGTCTTCCGTACGGAGGCCTAAAATTTGTGTACTCCTTCAAGACGTATTATTAGTTTATTGCACGCCGTACAGTGATTGCCCAGGTGGCAAGACTGTTGTCGCGCGTCACGTGAGCCTCGCTCAAATTACTTGTCCATAAAAAACTATACAAAACCTTAAAACTGGATAAATCCGGGTAGAAGGTAGTGTGAGGTGACGTGGTTAGGATGCTGGAAAAGTTGTTTTGATGCGTTGTAGATGTTCAGCGGAATACGCCCCGGTGGTCAGTCGAAACTGCAGCATCGCGTGCCCGGTCAACTGTGTCGTCAGCGCGTTTACGCACTGGTCCGCCTGTGCTCCCACATGCATCGAAGGTATCCTCCACTTGTATACTTCGTAACAACAATCTTCATACTTACTGCAGCCGAGAATTCACAGCATCTTCCCGACGTATTTATATGAAATCTTCGTTACTTTCTTCTTCCGCTACGTCCGCTCATTGACTGACTTTACGCTTTTAGGTGCGCTCGCTAAACTATAATAGCAACTATGAGTATATAGTATATGTGGGCCACGAAATTACACTAAAAGCAATGAACAAACACCCTGAAAGGCCGATAAACGTGAAAAACGACAAATTCAAATTGTCCTGGGAGCAGGTAAGCTTGATGGCAAAGCTGAACTTTGAAGGTATCGCACACCAAAGTTGCACGGTTTAAGCTTAGGCCTATTCGTGCTTTAATAAATCAATAATGTGAAAGCACTCGATAACGTTTTAAAACAATTCACTGGCCTGCGTGTTTCTGCCAGTTTTAAGTATGTCACACGAAATATAGTTTACGCAATTAGTAACCAGATAGCAGTCGTAGCCCGCAGGTACCTCCGCCAAGGCAATTCTATTCGCCAGGTGGCGTCATCATCTTCGGTTTTGCAGCGGTTCCGTTTATGTCCCCTTTAACGCAATGGTAAGGAAAATTTCAAAGTGATCCAGAATCCAGGATTCCTGCCGGATCACCCCTAAAATTTAATCACTTGTAGCTTATGCCATGCCCGACATACCGTCAAAAGTTCAGAAAAATCCGTCCATAACTTTTTGAGTTATCTTGTACACACGCACACAGACAAACAAAAACCAGCAAAAACATAACCTTCTTGGCGGAGGTAATTACTGATTAGGCCTATAACGTTGTCAGACGATATGAACGAGTTTCCAGAACAAACTCGCACGCGGTTCGTGCTGGTACATCCGACGGCCGACGGCGTTCAGTGTCCGCAATTGAAATTGTCGTGTGGTCATTCTAGTGGTCAGTGTTGTGGTCAGTGTAATGGTCATTGAATGGTCAGTACACACGGTTATGACGTTGATCATGTCCTACAGTGTCCGCAGTTGAGAGAAACTCGACCATGTACGAGTCTGCCGCACTGCGTGCGTTACCACTGGCAGGTGTCTACGTGGTCAACCTGCCAGTTCATCGACACTGACCATCACAGTGACCACTGCACTGACCACGGATATCGGCTACGAGGTACTAACGGACTAGGACTTCAATAATGATACTAATGATAATGTCAGATATGCAGCTGGGCTGACCAGTCTACAATAAAACGAAATACAATTAAAAAAGCGCTAGAATAACTATATGGCCGAAATAAAATCGCTTGGATACGCTGTCATAAAATTTGCAAAAAGATATAGCGCTTAAAAAAACCCCGTCTCAAAACTACGGAGCGTCACCTGCCATGTGGGACCTGCCACCCGACACAGGCCAACGCGCCCCGTCTCAACCCCAGCTAGGCAGGTCGGTACTCGATTTACCTACCCCGGAGGGATGGAAGGCTGAGTTGACCTAGGTGGCTGGTTACATACCGAGATGGTTTACCTGCCCGCAGGCAGTCACCCATCCAAGTATTAACCCAGCCCGGCGTAGAATAACGTTGTTGATCGGACACAACGCGTTACCGCTACGCCACGCCACCAACGTCTTATTGCATCTTATTGAAGTCACAAATTGAAAAGACTGCAACGACAGAGCTGAGCTATTTATGACGTACAGGGTGCGGCAAAAAAGTGGCCCCCTGAAGTTTTTCGCTGTTTTCTCAGCAACCGTTTCGAATTTTAACTTGAAATTTTACCTATTTGTTTGCTAAAGTCTTCTACATTTAAATGCCAAGTAAAATTTGATTCTGTTGAAAAACGACGAAGTTACAGACTTTTTAACATGACCGCCTACCGATTTTTCAGCATTCAAAAATGTTCTGGCTACAACACCAATTTAATAACATCGTTGAAACAACACAGTTAAATATTGATCAGATGCCAGAATTCCATTGTCACTGTGAATGTTTAAAGTGTTTACCGCCAGCTCCAAGCAACAACATCAGCCTCCAGTCGCCTTATTTGAAAAATCTTCAACAGCCTTGTCGATCGGTCTCTGGCAGGTTGCCCCAGATAACCTGAAGCGCTTTCTTGAGTTTGGCGCTTGTTTTCAGCTTTGTTTTAAGCTTGCAGTAAGCCTCCAACATTGCACCCCATACGTGATAAGCCATTGGGTTTACATTCGACCAATTTGGAAGCCAATGGTCTTTTGTGATGATATCTGGAGTCTGGACAGCTGGCCCGCAGCCAGTTCTGTGCGCAGCGCGGCGTTGCTCGCTGTGTGTGCTGACGCGCCGTCCTGCTGGAAGATGAATCCGGTAGGCAACTGGCGATTGCTTTAAAGGAAGGATAACTTAATAATAATTTATAAACAACATAAATTGCTGTTTATCAAAACGTCACTGTAATGTCATCGGCAGTAACGCGTGACCGTGACCAGTTTTTAGAAATTGAATAGCATTTTTAGCATGAACATTTTTGAATGCCGAAAAATCGGTAGGCGATCATGTTAAAAAGTCTATAACTTCGTTGTTTTTCAACAGAATCACATTTTACTTGGCAGTTAGATGTACAAGGTTTCAGTAAATAAAGCTGGAAAATTTTATATTAAAATTCCAAACGGTTGCTGAGAAAACGGCAAAAAAATTTAGGGGCCACTTTTTTCTGCCGCACCCTGTATACACGCGTGTGCAGACGTGCGTTGCGTGAACGCCGACCACGACGAAGTAGCAGCTGATGACGAACTGTGTTTCGCTGCTGCTACGTCTGCTGCTGATGGCGGTGGGTCACGTTACACGGACTGGTCCGTGCGACCGAGCATGACGCAGACCTGCTCTGTGCCTTGTCATGATGAAGTATCCTTGTCATCGTCGCCATGTGTCTTCTCTGATTGGACGCCCTGGTCGCCGTGCTCTCGTCGCTGCGACGGCGTCAGCACCAGGTTCCGTTACATGGAAGGTCGTCCCGCTTCATTCTTATCTCGATTATCAGTGCTGTCCGTCGTGGAAAAAAGGCATCCGACAATTGCCTAACCTAATTTTTTTAATGTCGGAAAATTATCGGAAAAGGTTTTTTTTCTTGCCGGCATTTTTTCAAATGCAAAATTTGAACCTGAAAAC
>Ga0209367_1006815_pt1 | contig 15768 bp, 11 predicted proteins | sample WorMetLIZISLAND2_FD_187412 | JGI IMG/M metagenome (GOLD analysis project Ga0209367, IMG submission 187412) | Marine gutless worms symbiont microbial communities from Max Planck institute for Marine Microbiology, Germany - Olavius geniculatus... ... | reverse complement strand
TCCCTACCCTCTCCTTTTCTCTTCTTTACTTCCCTTAGAAGTAGGACTCCCTGAAATCTAGCCAGGGTGTCTGGGAGAGCGCTGCGAGCTCCCCCAGCGGGGTCTGGGCGGAGCCCCAACCGAAATCGAATTTGATGCATTTTAGCTTTAAAAGATGAGATCTAGTGGCAACAATTTTTGTTATTTTTCTGAAAAAAACTGACTAAAATGGCAAATTTTGTGCAGTTTATACATATGCTTATGTTTTATCTGGAGGATTGTGGGCTGGGCCCCCTAGGCCCCCTTGGCTACGCCACTGAGCTATTGCCTTCATTATCAGCATACATTTTATTGGAAACTAACTGCTTATAGGCTACTGTCGTGGCAGGTAACTTGTGGATTCACTGGCTGACGTACAACAAGCGCCAGGAACTGCGCGTTGATATGAAAGACTTTGACGATAATGAAGCTTATGCTACGTACGACGACTTCAAAGTGGATTCAGAGCGACAGCAGTACAAACTAAGCTCCCTCGGAAACTATGCGGGAACTGCAGGTCGGTATGGACTATGGCGTTAGCACTACTTAGCATGGGCGGTGCCAGGAATGTGATGCACTGGGACAACGTAAGGGCAAGGTCCAGTGCACAGAGGATACAATAACCATGGAAATCGGTCTGTGGGCGAAATGTCGGCCTTATTCAGTCGTTGTGTGCATCAGAAACCCAGAGGGCACTTTAGCACAACCAACTCTTCTGGGTGGCGCAACTAAGGAACAAGAGCATAGATAATGTTATCATGAAAGTAGCTGCAAGTAATGTGGGATGTCATATTAAATGGTTTAGTATTAACATTTTGATATATGCTGATGACATTTTATTATTAGCGCCATCTATTTCGGCGTTACAGGAGCTGATACATGTGTGTCAGAATGAGTTAGAGTGGCTGGACATGACTATTAATATTAAGAAGTCACTGTATGTATGCGCATTGGTGCACGTTGTGAAGTAGACTATGTCAATATTGTAACTATTGGTGGTCATGATCTACAATGGGCGAAGATCGCAATGCAAGAAATTAAAATGGTTTAACGCATTGGTGAAACCGTATGCACGTTAGGCAATAGTATTTGGCGTTCATTTTTAGCTTGCACTCAGCGAATTGGTTCGGCGAAATTGTAAGTCAAATCTGTTTTGACCCCCCCCCCTAGTAGGGCCTAAAGTTTTACGCAAATCGTCAAGTTCGAAAAATAAAACGTGTCGTACAGTTAGTGACATATAGGCCTAATAGTGTGAGTTTGCGTGTTGTCTGTGGAAAGGTGACGCGCTGCGGTCTCATCTCGGTTTGACGTTCAGCGCAATGGACTTGGGCAACTCCACCGCGTGTGCTGCACAGTCGGGCTTCGGTGCTTGGTGGTACGGGTCAGAGGGCAATTGTTTCCAGACCAGTCTGAACGGGAAATACGGGAAAGAGGTTTGTCTGACTTGCTGCATGAGGCGGATGCGCGTCTGTTCCGAAAAATGGCAAACAACAAGGAACATTGTATTCACCAGTTATTACAACTCGCAGAATAAACTTCGCCACTCTCATTGTCGTTTTGCCTTTCCAATATGGCACTTAATCTGTACTGCAACATTTGTTTCACAATGCTTATTGAATGACTGTAGGTTAATGCACTGCACTGAAGATTAGTTTATAGTTACGTAATTTTTTTAAGTTTAGGCCTATTTTTGTTTTTTTTTTCGTTTTTTTCTTTGTATTAACTTGAAATTTTGCACTTTGCTCTGTTGTGATTTACTGCTTATTGTCATTGACGTTTGACCGCTGAGAAATACAGGATTACTTACTTACTTGTTTACTTAGGTTACGGGCGAAGCCGCCATCGTGTGGAAAGCGTGAAAAAGTGCCCCACTGAAATGGGTCCAAATGGCTATCAGATCAATCGATAACTAGACCTGACATGTGTTAGCTTGTAAGAACATTACGGATTTTACAGCATAGATGTTGTGTTGTTGGTGGCGGTAGTAATGGTGATTGTGCAATTCTCTAAACAAAATGAGAAAAAATTGTTGATTCGTGTGAAAAAAATGCCTTGACTAAGATACGAGCATATAGCCCAACAGTAAAAAAACCTGTCTTCCAACAAACAGACACAACAAAAGACGGAAAAAATATAAAAAGTTAATGATTACACACTACAATAGAACTTAAGAACCGTAAGAACCTTTAAGAACAAAACATAACTGGAAGGCGCTCGTTAGAGTGCATATCTCCACCAAGCGAATTGCACACAGACACACACACACACCCACAAGGACGAAAGCAATCTCATAATCTCCACCAATTCACTTCGTTCCATTGGTGATCTAAATAAAAATGAGACAAACACTCAAATTAAACAAGAAATACTTGTAACCAATCTAATGTATACTCCGTGCACATTAAACGCCGATACTACTACTACTACTACTACAGTAGTACTATTGCTACAACTGCAACTAATGATTTGAGACATATCTTTTACAGAAGCCGAATTACAGCCCATGTTGTTCCAAATTTGGTTGCTATGGCAACGGGGGTCGGTTGGCAAAAAATTTGGTTTGCAGTTTTCGATGGCTTATCTCCGAAAACGCCCCTATAGACGCAAAGATTTCACAGTTATCTCTTACAGAAGCCGAGTTATAGCCCATCTTGTCTTAAATTCCGTTGCCATGGCAACGAGAGTCGGTGGGGGTAAAATCTCATTGGCAGCATCCCGCAGATATCTTTTACAGAAGCCGAATTACAGCCTATTTTGTCCCAAATTTCGGGGGTTCGGTTGCGGAAAAATCTGGTTTTCAGCGTTCGACGGCCCATCCCCGAAAACTCTCCTATAAATGCAAAGATCTCGCAGATATCTCTTACAGAAACAGATTTTTGGCCCACTTTGTCCCAAATTTCGTTACCACGGCAACGAGAGTCAGTTGGGCGTAATATAAATGGCACTGTTAAATTGGCCCACCCCGACAAGAACAAAATTATGAAGAAAACGAACACAAGTAACAGTTACTAATCGACTTTGGTCAGTTATCACCGATGGCAAGTTGTCAGTGCAATGCAGTTCGGCTAGGACACTAGGATGGCGAATGCAAGCCTAGCCTATATACATGTGGGTTATAGGGGCAGCCATGTGGGTGTCCAGATATCCTCGAAATTTTTTGACGTGGATGTCTGACACCTTTATTTTCTAACATCTATAATAGGCCTATAGTAATAAAATGTGTTTGACAGAAAATAAGGATATTATTCGACTATTAATGCTAGAGGTTTTTCCTTAAAAACTTGCACAAAGGTCGACTGAAGGCTTGTGTTGGAGCTTGGAGCTGTTGGTGGACACTTCGAACATTCACATTGACAATGGAATTTTAGCATCTGATCATTAGTTAACTGTGTTGTTTGACTTGTTTTAACGATGTTATTGAACTGGTGTTGTAGCTTGAACATTTTTTCACGCTGAAAAATCGCTAAGCGGTCATGTTTAAAAATCTATAACTTCGTCATTTTTCAATGGAATCAAATTTTATTTGGCATTTAGCCGTAAAACAATTTAGTAAATAAATCTGTAAATTTTCAGATTAAAATGCTAAACGGTTGCTGAGAAAACAGCAAAAAACTTTAGGGGGCTACTTCTTTCTGCCGCACCCTGTAGTATGGCCAGGGCGAAGCCTCAGCCGCAAACGCGTTAAAGCCCCGCAAATTCTTGTAGCGAAAACGAATAATTCACGTAACCGACCAAGTGTACACTCGAAGTCAGATTGTTAAAAACCCTGCGGAGCTATCGCATTTTCCTGCAAAATTTAAAGAAAACCAAGCAGGGTCATGAAACGAAAATAGCACTCGATATTTAGACTTATCTACACCGTGTCTCAAAAAACAGTCACAATTGTTTTTAGCATAACTTTGTCCATTTTCCACCAACTTTGATAATTTTTGGCACGATACTATTATGTACGGTGCACTCATTTACTACCTCACCTAATTTATGTCAACGCACTACCGTGTGAAACACAGATGCTCCATATTGTTACATTACGCTGCGATTATTTGTAGGCCTATCAGATGACTCACCTTTGCATTATCTATTCGACAGAGGGTGCGACGTGGTTTAATAATTTTGAGGTACTAAATATTTTATGCTAAAAACAGCAGACAACAAAATAGCTGGTTGATGAACTTAGAACACGTCTGATCGATGAACGAATGAATTTGATCAGTCGATCGTTGATTCTGCTGTCAGCCATTGGCATTGCATCTAAGCCATTGCATCTTTGTATGCGGAGCACACTGTGGCACAAATTCTAATTTGTAAGCGAATTGTTATACAAACTTATAATTCTGTTGAATAATTTACATTTTAGTGTACTTTTGGCTTAATTATCTCGTTACAGCGTTTACTTGAGACAAAAACTCAGCATTATGAACAATTTGGAGCATCTATGTTTCACATGGTAGTGCACTGACATAAATTAGGTAAGGTAGAAAGTGAGTGCACCTTACATAATTTCGTCGTCTTCGCCATCAACTTGCCAAAAATTATTAACGTTAGTAAAAATTTGACAAAGTTATGACAAAAACAATTTTTACTGTTTTTTTCTGAGACATGGTGTACACTGTGTCCGAAAAAGTAACCTTCTGAACATTGTAGGCCTACAATAGTCAAGAAATGTCAAATCTGAAAGAATTTGAATAAAATTTCCTACACTGAATTCCAATAAATTGCTAAGGCGATCACCGAATTTTGTTGACAAATATTATTTCTTAGCGAACTGTCTATAGATTGTTGAATATCGATAACAAAATATATCCATTACCAGTATGGCGTTACATAACTTACATAAGTAGCCTAAACCTCGCTGTTACTGTACATATGCGAAACTCCAAGAAACAACATTTGATTCCGACAAAATTCTACATCAACAGTGCACCATCTGTTGGCAGTCAAAGTGCCAATTTCTTAGTTGAATCTGCCAAAGCAAACAATAGTTGCAACGGCTTTTGTAAGGTCGCCTCAAAATTCTTCAGCTTAGGTCTTTGTGTCACCCACAAAGACCTGAAACTAAAGTGTCTTAAAGTGACCTCTGTCGATGTTTCAGAGGTTACTTTTTTCGGACAATGTATAATACCGGACTGGACACCTCCCATTATTTTGAGCACGTGGCTGCGCCCGTACATGCAACATTAACCGCACATGCGTACAATTAATTGTGCGCAATTACAGCAGCTGCTGTAACTGCCTGCTCGCTATTACCTGCCAGCACAGCAAACGCATAGTAATAACAACACGTAGACGGTTGTAATAATGCTATTGCTAATTATTGCAGTAGCTGCACCTGCATCAGTGGTGTGGTCGAGGTGGAACGCGGAGAAACGTCGTTCCCCAAATAGTATTAAGACAAGGGAGAAGTTGGAGAACGGTGATATAGTAGCGTTCCTGCAAATAGACCTCTAAAAACGACAAGTCTAGTTCCTCTCTTTGGACATCTAAAATAGAAATAATAGGCCCTGGATCTAAAAAAACTGTTTTCTGCTGTCACGAGATGCAGTTTCCAGGGTGCAAAAATTCCGTAAAATACATTTGGTTACACCGTTCCCCAAGCCCCCTACCTAAATTTAAGAGGCCTACTTTTAAAGGCAGAGGAAGCATCCCCCAACACAAATTCAATACTGCATCACTAATGTGCACGCGGTTTTCCAGGCACTTCGTCTGTCAATAAATTACGACGCCCGGCAAGCGACGCATTCGTGCAGACATTCACCGTACGAGTGCCTATGCGTTTTCACTGTGGGATATTATTGCCACCGTTAGTTACACGTCCGTCCATTTTCGTAACGCCGTAACAATGTAGCCTATTGTAGCCCGGCGAAAAACGAATTTGGTGCATTCTGAGCGTCACAAAGCTCTGCTGCTTGCAAGATATCGCAAATATATCAGAAATGCAAAATTATAACCAGAGCCGGATCAAGACCAAATCGGACCGAATGCTGTTATTTTTTTAGAATAGGGCCTATAATTTGTAATTGGCATTCTAATTTCAAAAATGACCAAGAATTCCAAGACCCTCCCCGCAACACAATCAAGCCCGCATAGTAGGCCATATACAGTACTAGCAACACAACCACGGCGAAAAACCCTATACTAAACGCGGTATAACTTACATCGACATACTGTCACATACTGATGACCATGATTTTTTGCACTTTTACATCTTTAACAACAATGTCACATTTACGTCGTATATGAACTGAACGGAAAATGCGAGTGATAATTCCCCTTTTCTCTCGCCTCCTCTTCTCTTTATTTCCCCCTTTTCTCTTTCCCCCTCTTTTAATTTCCTTTTTTCTTCCCTTGTTCTCATCTCACCTGTTTTAAATGTAAAAGCCCTTGAACAGGCCCGTCGACAGGGGGAAAGCGGGGTAAGTTTTCCCCGGGCCCGCGACGTTTGGGGGCTCCGCCGTCGTTCAACAATATAAAGTACACCGGAATGCGCCATTTTAAATAGCAAACTTCAGACATTTTCTCCGCAGTCGACGGGCCCCACGAATTTTTTTCTCCGGGCCCCGCTGTGGCTCCCGACGTCCCTGTCCCTGAATCCAGCCGGGGGATTAGGGGAACACTGAGTTTTTCAGGGGGTTTGGGCGAAGCCCCAGCCGAAGTTGAATTTTATGTATTTTGACCTTAGAATATGGCGTCTGGTTGCAACAATTCTAATCATTTTCGCGAGAATCAAGTCACTAAATTAATGCAGTTTAAAACAATAAAGACACTGTGATTAAAATAAAAGGCAGGCCCCTAGGTATTCATCGTCGGTAGATGTCGGGTGATATGCCTAATTGAATTTGCGCGGGTGTCTCGGCTAAACTGCGGTCAATGCCGGTAACTTGGCAGGCCTGTGTGATCACATTGATCTTACATACAAGCATATAGAGGTAGCCAGGAATTTGTCTTTGGGGCAAAAAGCTCCCCTTTTCATTCCATCCCTTCCTTTTCCCCTTCTTCCATTTCTTTTCCTCTTTAGCTGACGGTACTTTAGTAACTGTCGAGCTGTTGTCATGGATGTCGTCGTCTGTTTGTCCGTCACGGATGTATTGTGACTAAACAGGGCCAAGGTTGCTATTGATCACTTACAGGATGTCGACTATTGGCTTTCAAATTACCTGCAAACCATCGACCTTGGATGACCTTGAAGATCACTGACAACCAGTACAGACGGCTATTCTAACGACAGCTGGGCTTCTTGTATGTCATTCCCTTTACCCTCTTCCTCGAAATTCAGCTGTAGGCCTAAGCTAAGTCAGCGGGGTTTGGGGCGGAGTCCCGGCCGCAAACGCATTTTGCGCAATTTGGGCTTTCAAAGCACATCTCATGGCAACATCTAAGTCGTTTATGTGCAATGGAAGTGGCTGTTAAAAAGACTTCTTTTCCACTCGTTGGCCGTGGGGTCATTTTGCAAATGGGCCGGATGCTGCAGCAATCAGCATTCTCAGCGCCCCCCCCCTTAATCCGGCACTGATTATAACATTCAAATTCCCCAAATTTCCCCCAAAAACCTTCTCCCTATTTTTTCTTACAGCATTTGCTTTAATATTTATATGGCTTAGACGCCTTTGTTTTCGGGGCTTTTTCATGTCCAAGAACGCGTTTGCGCCGAGGCTTTGCACTGGACCACACTAGTCCGACCTTTGTGCAAGTCTTTTTCTTCAGAAAAAAAACCTTGGTATGATAATAGCTCCATAATGTCTTTTTTTCTATCAAACACACTCTATTACTGTATTATTCTACTAACAAGAAAGCTTAGCTGTCGCTAGGGAAGACGTGCTACAGCATCGTTATACGGTTCCTGTTGTAGTACTGACCTTCAATGTCAACCAAGGTCGATGATGTTCATCTCATTTGAAAGGGCGTATGCCGCTTTTTATTAGTGATTTATTGGTAGTAGTCTTGGCCCTATTTCCCACCGTTATCAAGATATGGCCATTTTTCTGTTGAAAAACGCACATTTTTTCTAACCCCTCCATTTAACCCGAAATTTTAAAATGTTTTCCATGTGCTGCCTCTCTAAATTTTGTACACAGAGAGCATCGACACAGCGCTAATTATTCGTGCAAAAAGATTTTCTTTACGGTCCAAGGCTTAGCCACAATGCATCGGTGACAGACAGACGACAGACAGACCTGTAGACGACAATGGTACCAAAGACGCCCATAGCATAGCCGCAGCGCGCCAATAACGTAGGCCTAGATAGGTTTAGGCTACTTAGTAGGTAATTTGCCTAAGCGAGTATTTGGCACAGAGGTTATTTTTTAACGTCATGCACTACATAAATTTGCATTTTAATTACTTATACGTATACGAATATGATGCTGATGGCGAAATGTGACCGGCGTGACCGCAGTTGGTTAGAGGCCTATGCGCGTGAAGCTGAGCAACGATTGCATGCATGCAACGGATGTGCGACGTACGCTGTGTAAGAAAGAATATTTTCTCACGACGATGACACTCTGCACGCACGTCGTGTATTTTCACGTCTCACTGTCAGGCGCTATATATGCGCCGTCCGTAGTTTTCCTCTGTCTCTAACATTGTCTGTCTGTCTGTCTGTCTGTGTGTGTGTGTGATGTAGCCTAAAGCTGATCAGTGATGACGAGAGTACTCCAAAAATTGAAGTACTTAAGTACAAGTAGGAGCCTACCTAAGTGTCGTCACGTACAAATACTTTTGTACAAGTACTCAAGTGCATGAAAGTGCTGAAGTCCTTGAATACTAAAATGTACACTCATGCAGTGGCGGATTCAAAGGGGGCGTCCCCAAATTGACTGGATGCATCTAAGAACAACTGACAATTTTGCACGAAAATGCATTATTTTTGCATAAAATTTCCAAAAATTTTCTGGGGAGAGGACACAGCCCTTCCCCAAACAGTGGCATAGCAAAAAAATTTTAATTGAATGGGGCTTCGACTTCCTTTTCCTCCTTTCCTTTTGTCTTTCCTCCCTCTCCTCCTTGCTTCCTTTTTACCTCTCTCCTCCCCTCCCGTTTCCTCTCTTCTCCTCCCTTCTTTCCCTTAGAAGTAGGGCCCTCTGAAATCCAGGTAAGGAGTCTGGGGGAGCGCTGTGAGTTTGCCTAGCGGAGTCTGGGGCGGAACCCCGGCCGAAATTGAATTTAGTGCGTTTTAGCTTTAAAAAATGAAATTTGGTGGCAATAATTTAAAATATTTTTTTCCGAGAATAAACATACCAAATTGGCAAATTTAGTAGAGTTTAAACGTATGCTTATGTTTTGTCTAGAGGATTAGGGGGAGGCCTGGGCTCCCTGCCTCCTTGTCTACGCCACTGTCCCCAGACCACATCTCCTACCCTTTCCATCCAGCCCCCTCCCTATTCCAAATTTCTAAATCCGCTACTGTGTAGGCCTACACTGTGTCCCAACTAAAAACATCCCCGACATTGTCGTTTGTAACTTGAAGAAAGAGTAGCTTGGCCTATGATGAGACGAATGGCGAATGCATCAAGCTGACGCCCGGTTCTCTAAGCCGTAGCCGAGCTTCTTGTATATATTATATTCTCACGGCACGGTCACTTAGTGCGTGCATGCACGGGCATCAATGTACCCGTAGACGCTGCGACAAGCGCGTCATCTTGGTCTACCGGTACGTCCTGCACACTCAAGTTCAACATCTTCTCAGCAGCTGCCGTTAGACATGCCTGATGCAATGGATGCCTGCTGCAGCGGCTGACTGGGTCGAGATGGTTAGTCGTCGTGTATCGGCATGCGACGCACATACAGTGTACACACACAGACAGTGACACAAGCATGGCCAACACATCAGCTAGTTACGTCGGTCCGTTAGTTTCTCATACAGCCGTGTGGCGTTCCTTTGCACTGACAATGACAACGACATTCTCGCCTGCTTGTCAATGTCAAGTCGTCCAGAGACGTACCCAGTGAACGCATCACACAGATACGATATTACGATGTGATAGGCCTATAACGAATGATTTGCACCGAAAAATGCACGGCGGCTTCACTGGCCTTACCTGCCACTTTAATCTAACCCTTAAACCAAATGTTCGAAAAACTGTTACAAGCAGAACGGAAATGAGAGGAATGGAAATGCAAAGTAACGCCATGTAAAAAAATCCAGAAACAGATAGATTATGAGACAGATAGAAGCCTGAGATCAGAAAACTAGAAAAAGGAACTAATAAGAAGTGAATGTAGAAAAACTAATCGGTCCAGATATACGCGAAATGAGCGCGAAGAACAGACGAATGCTATAACCAATAGAACTTAGCTACATCGGGCTCGCCGAACACACGGTAAGTTTACTCATATAAGTTCGTAGAATTCTAAAGTATGTAAGATGGCAACTTCAACCCAACTGTAACCCTCGCCTTCTATTACTCTGTGTTCATCGAAATAGGGATTAATTACTAAACTGTCGTTATCATTGGTATGAATACCATTAAGTGTAACAGGATGCCGAGTTACGTAGTGTTAATGTTCGTTAGTTGCATCTTAATATATCAGCCATTCATTCATTAATTCATATTCGTGTAATGTTCTTGAAAACCCGGGTCTACGTTATATAGCACATCTGCGGAATCGCGCAAGTGCTGAGGTGACAATTCTGGGACGTTCGCGGTGTTTCATAAAACAAAAAATCTAAGCTAATGCTCACGAGACGCGCGAGAGCCCATAGCAGTTCCTGTTCGCAGGTAATTGTGGTTTATGTCCGTCCATTTTATCTCAGTTCACTATTCTGCAGCCGAAAATTGCAAATTCACCAAAAACCCCTATTTTGGGGTTGAAGGTCATTCAAGGTTACTGATGTTAATAGCACTAAAAAGCACGTTACCAGTGCTTGTTATGATAAGTAACATGTCTGTGTCTATCTGTAAACGTTTTCACGTTAGACAAGCGAATAGTGCAAAAATCACCACTTCTTAAAGGGGCACCCATATTTGACAACGCCTGCGCCGTCCTCGTTAAACGCAGAAGATTGGTACCTAGACTGTTAAAATCTACGTTCAATGCTGAAAATTTCGTATGCGGGTTGTCTTGGTCTATCTCTCGCCATTTCGGCGCAATTCACTCTTGAAATGTGCGTCGCAGTCCAAAATCGTGAAAACTTAATTAAAACTCCTTATTTTGAGAGTTCAAGGTCATCGATTTGACATTTCTAAGAAGCTCATTACTAGTGTTTGTTATGATAAGCAGCATGTCTGTGCCTATCTGCAACAATTTTTACGGCAGACGAGCCAATAGCAGCAAAATAACGTCTTTTTAGGGTGGGTGCCCCTTTCTCTCCCTCGTTCGTGGGGGCCCCCTAAACCCAGCGGCGTAAAATTTTGTCACAAAATACTAGAGACTCTAATGTATCATGTGGTGAAACCCGGAAGTCTCTATCTCACCTGGTCTTGGAACGGTACCGGGACGTGACAGACAGACAGACACAAGACACCAAGACAGAATCACCATAGGTAATACGCGCTATAGCTAGCTATGCTAGCTCTCGCGCGTAAAAATGGCACCCTTTTTCTCTCTTTCATAACTCAAGTGAAATGGCGATCAATTTACTTGAAATTTTTACCAGGTATAGCTGAAAAAACACTAATTCAAAATATGTCGACAAAATATGGCTGTTAGTTAATATACTTTGCTAGTCTGATGTAATGCTGACGCAATGAATAGCTGCCGTGCTTCGATAATAAATTTCATCTGGTTCACTGATGACAAATTGTTGAAGTTTTATCATTTTAGCCACGAAAAACACCCAAAAATCACTTTTAGAGACTTCTGGGTATAGCTTGACTTTTACAGTTACAATTTCCAGCAAAACAGCGCACCAGCACACACTGCTTGCGAGATGGTTGAGTTGTAAAATAGTGAGACGTTTGTTTTTATGCCTCCATGTTGCACAGTGCTCATACGATGAACATTTTTCATCTGTAAATCAGATAAAGCTCACCATCAAAGGAGGGTAGCAAATGTCAGCACCGGATGTGACAAGCAAGTTTGTATTCACAGCACATTATGACGTCAGCGTTACATCATGACTAGCAAATAATATTTAACTAACATCCACATTTTGTTGAAATATTTTGAATTAGTGTTTCTTCACCTACAGATTGTACAAATTTCATGGAAATTAATCGCCATTTGACTGAGTTATGAAAGAAAGAAAAAGGGTGCCATTTTATGAAACGTGTATATCTGCCAAATTTATAGCCCCGTGGATTAATAGAACGAATGACAACCGAGCAGCGATCTGTAGCGTATATTTATGTACAACATGCATACTTTATTGACAACTTGTTATCACAATGTTCACTGTAATCATTAACAACAGAATAACGCGCAATGTTTGGATATGGTTAGTTCCAGATTCAACAGGTCAATTCATCCCGGGATTCGTCAACAATAGTTGCGCCTATCAGGCAACAACGCCGTGGCAGGGGAGGGGGGCAATGGGGGCATGGGAGGAAATTGCCCCCGCCCTTAATTTTTTCCTGTCAAAAAGCTTTGCTAATGACGAGAACTTTTTTCTGAAAATACAAAACTTTGGTGCCGGAAATCCCCCTCCCTACTTTGACTCTTCTAGGGAACGAAAATTTGGGGGAAAGTGAACTTTTGCTCCATTGGAAATCTTGCTGTCTGTTGGAGAATTTCAACTCCCCCCCCCCAAAAAAAAACTGTTTTAACCAACGACGCCGCTGACGATAGGCGGATGTAGCGATTGTCGTCATCCGTCAACATTCTAGACTCGATACAGAAAGTCACTAACCAGATAAAACATTAGCAGCAACAAATGATGTGTGACATACTTTTTCTGGGGGGATATAGCCTACGTTTGAGACAAACATGGTGTCACTGAAAATGCCTTGCAAACAATAATAGCATTATTGGTTCTTTCGTCACTGCAGAACAGGTCCTCAAAGCAGCTCCGGTCAGTGAGTGAGTGAGAGAGAGTAGGGTTTTACCTCCCGCACGACACAGTATACATGTAGGTCATTTCAGGGACTGCCTTTCCAGGCAAAATGCACGTACACATAATAACGAAACAAAAAGTTTAACCTTTACACAAAGTTTAACCTTTATGAGACACAAAACCTAAAAACAACCAAAACCTAACATGGGCGCAGGCATCGACCGAAAAGTATGGCAGAAACTGGGGAATCGAGGGCCCGGTGTATTATTCAATTGCCCAGATCGTTCTACATGGAAAACGTCAAAAAATTCGTGGGTCACTTTCTCAGCAAGACGCTCATAGCATGTTATCAGAAACACATAGCAACGGATCTACTTCTGTTTGTTTGGAGTCTAGCGAAAAAATGTGAAAAAGCAAACTGGGGCACGGCAGTTGGAAGCGGGAGAAACCAGAAAACAGAAAACAAAAAGATCAACGATGTGAAAGCGGCTACTGGGGAAAGCAAAAGAGTGTAAGTTTACAAAGCGGCAGAAATGAACTGAACCGAACTAAACTGACAGTTCCGTTGCGTTACGCGGACACGGACAGTACAAAGCGAACGAGCCGTCAGTTCTGTTCACTGCGTTCGCTCTGTTCGCGACTTAATGCACGCACGTCTCGCGGTCGTGAAAATTAAGTCGGCAGCAAAAATCACATCACCGGCAGGCAGCAAAACATGCAGACACTGACGTTCCTGCGGGCCTCGACTTGCAATTTATACTATATCGCTTTACGCATGACTCAAGTCAGGGGTGAAAAAAACCAGATTTATTGAGAACATGGGCATGTCTTTAGTGTTTTAAGTTTTAAAATTTAAAATGGTAGAAAAATCTTAAAATCCATGAAGAACATGCTACACATTATTTTCTATGTGACATCGTTTTTGCTGCGAGAATGACGAGACGTCAAAACTCATAAACCTTAACATAAAATTAAATTCGATTGATCGCACAATACGTAAGAAATGTAAAAAAGCTAACATTTCGACTTTTTTGACTTTTTTAAGGTATTAAAAAAATTTTTTTTAACAGTTTTTGCCTCAATTTTTCAGCCCTGGTTCCCGCTAGTCCTGCAATCAGTTCGCGCTGAGCGCAGGTATAAGCCTGCAGGATTTCTTGTCCTGCGCTTTTCTTTGAAGACAGGCGTTATATAATAATTACATCAGAGACGTCACGAAAGCCAGCAGAATCGGGCTTCCGAGGGTAGAGAGGGGAAAACGCCCCATAGGGACGACAGCCAAGGATAACCATATGGCGCTGCAAACACGCAATGCCGATATCACACTACACAAGCGCGTACATGATCAGCACATCAGCCAGGTAGGGAGAGTGTGGGGGGTCTTTTCCCCTCCGTCCAGTGCCCCCCTCACGCCACGGACACATCCACGTCGCTAATTAATGGAGGAGGGGAACTGAGACCGAGCGTACCTGTAGCCGGGGGCGCCGAATACGCCTGCGTGCGCCAGCCCATAGATTTCTAGATGTAATAGCATCCATATATTATAGGTGTCTCTATGGGCAGACACACGAGCGCAGCTGAATGTCAGAGGGTTGCGCGGGCTGGCGACAAATCGGCTTAGACGACGTCGTCGACGTCATCGTCATATAAACGAGTTTATCAGTGATATTTCTTCACCTGTGGGGCCACACAACCCCCTGTCATAATTGCGACGAGGCACGGAACGTTAAGTCAGTGCTGTATCGTGCACGCAGTGCGTTTCTCGTAGTAGTTTTGGTCAGCTGATTCTCAGGAAAAAAGTTAAAATTTTTGCCGTCAGGCGAAGAGCCCGTTGGAGAGCTTACAGCACTCCCCCGATTTCTAAAGCTAGATTTCAGGGGTCCTGCTTCTATGAGAATGAAGGAGAAAGAACTAGAAATTTGGGGCAAAGCCCAACGTGAGTCCACCCGGCGCCGTAAGTTTGATTGGGGGTCGGTTAAGGGGGCTCACATTCCTTTCGTAGGAAAGTCACGTGGTCCGGACTCCAACGCATTAGCATATGCAGAACGCGGTGTCGACTTAGGGTAGGTAGACATTAGCCAACTGAACGTTGTCGCTAGTGGACCAAAGTTCACCAAATTTCTTTTTTTCAATGCGGGAAGGATGGTAGTTGATAACGCCGTTTACCGCTTGTCGATATCTCCATTCGTTCCAGAGATATTCGCGCTCAAAGTTGAAAGTTGTCCTAAATCGCGCCGAATTTTGGAGATTGTTCGCTATCCCAAATTTTAAGGGGGGCGGAGCACCCCAAAATTTGTACGCACGTTATCAGCCCCACTTAGCACTACGTCACGTGGCAAAGTTTCATTAGGCTACTCCTTTTGGCTTTAAAGTTATAGTCGTTACAATTAAGGCCCATTTTTGACCCCCCTTTGAAAAAAAATTGTAAGAAGCCCCCGTCCCCGGTGGGGGGTGCGCTAGTAAGACTTGGTCATTCGCTAGCGCGTGTAAAAATTTGGGGCGCAGCACCCCCTAGGGGCGAAATATGGTATTTCGAAAAAGTCGATTTGGGTGGGTACGATTTCACCGCATAATCTTCGTGATTAGTGGGCCTATGTTCACCCGACTTTCATCACCCAACGCGGGAGGAATCGCGGTGCAAAACCTCCTAGTCCGATTTTGAATATCTTAATCCGTTCCAAAGATATTCGCCGCCAAAGTTCGAAGTCGTCCGAAATCGGGCCAAATTTTGCATGTTTTTGCCCTTAAATTTTTTTGGGGGAAGGCCCCCAAAATTTTGGACCAGCATTATAAACTTCGGCCTAGTGCTGACCACCGTGCAAAAT